>Ga0116227_10003039_pt1 | contig 37647 bp, 22 predicted proteins | sample S1TSphgellanicum_FD_89693 | JGI IMG/M metagenome (GOLD analysis project Ga0116227, IMG submission 89693) | Host-associated microbial communities from peat moss isolated from Minnesota, USA - S1T2_Fb - Sphagnum magellanicum MG | ecosystem: Host-associated > Plants > Peat moss > Unclassified...
ACAATCTGCTGGATGAGTGGGTCAATGCCAGGAAGCAACTTCTGGAGCATGTGGAAGAGATCAAAAACAATACAAGAAATACTACTACTCTGATGATGGAGGAGGAGGAGGTGTGCTGCTGCATCCAAATCCTCCTTTTTGATTCAGTTACTAGCCTCCAAAATTCTTGTTGTGATTGTTGTCAGAAACTTAGGTGACGACAACACAATTGAGCAGCTGAAATTAGACTTGCTGTGATTGCTGTCAGAAACTTTGGTGACAATAATGTAATTGAGCATCTGAAATTCTTGCTGTGATATTTGTTGTCAGAAAGGCGACAACAATGCATTTGAGCAACTGAAATTCTTACCGTGATTTTTGTCAGAAAGGCAATGATAATGCAATTGAGCAGCTGAAATTGTTGCTGTCATTGTTGTTAGAAATTTAGGTGATGACAATGCAATTGAGCACCTGAAATTGTTGCTGTCATTGTTGTCAGAAAGGCAGTGACAAATGCAATTGAGCACCTGAAATTCTTGATGTGATTGTTCATGAAACCTTGAAGCAAATTTAATGCGGTTGATGTGGAATGTGGCACTTTGTTCAACAGAAGCATCACAAGGAAAGGCAAGAAGAGCAGCAGCACTTGGCTAATATGACAGCAATGGTGAGAAGCTTTCAAGAAGTAAACAATCAGCCTGGCAACAAAAAGGCCACCACCACCACTGACACAACAATGACAACAAGCAGCAGCCAACTAGGATCAGGAGCTTGTAACTGCAGTGTTTGTTTTGAGGAAATGGACTCAGGCAACAACAACAACAACAACAACAACAATACCACCACTGGTAGCAGCAGGGGATCATTACCTCATGTGGATTCTTCATCATCAGCCAAGAAAAGAGCATGCTTCAGACCTTGCAACCATGCCACTGTGTGTTTGGATTGTGCAGTTCGGATATGGAGCAACACCAAAACCTGTCCGATGTGCAAGGCCAAGCTCACAACCAAGCCAGAAGCAATTTATTTATGAAAGGGTTCTAGGGTTTAGGGTTGTAAGTGAAAAAGAAGATTGACACAGAGAAACAACCCAAGTGTTCATACCTAAGTGGATTGCAAAATGTGGGAATGTATATAAGCTATAAGATTACATTTTTCACAACATGTTGAACTCCTCAATTTCTTCATCAATATAGAGAGTGTCTTACCATTCATGAATTGCTTTTCAACAAGGATCTTGGAGACTCAACAAAACCCAAGACCTAGTAGTATTCAAAGACCTTGTCCATATATATAGAAACAAGGATGAAAATCCATCCACAAAAAGTACAAGGCATGTCTAAGCAAATGTGGACACACGAAAGGAAAACGAAGACAAATCACTCACAACATTAGTAATGAAGTGGATTCCCACTTTTTGATGACTTCGTACAACAATTCATAATGGATTGAACATTTTAAAGTTAGTAAGGCTTTTGTGTTTTGATTATCCATGAAGTTAAAACATCTAATGGAAAGAAAAAAAAGACATTCATTACAAGTGTGTTGTACTTATACTTGGATATGAATTGCATGCTCCCTTTATAAGCTTGTTCCTAAAGTAAGATATCTTCATTGTTGTCAAATGTTTGCCATCAACAAGTTGATAATGCATTGAATTCTACGAGAATTTGTGTATGCTATGAACGTTGTGTTTCAAATCAAATCAAGTGATTTGAAAGGGACAAGTTGACCCATCTAGCACTTTTGTCAACCTTGTCGCCTTTCATCTACCCATGGCACTAATGATATCAAAAGGATGCACATTTAGAAACATCAAAGGTTATTTGCAATTGATTACCTTTCTTTCAAGTCCAAAAGTTACAATATGCAACTATATAAGTTGTAGTTTATTGTCACAAGAAGTCTTGTGATGCTTTTGTGGATATGCCTAGCTCAATGAATGACACATTAATGTTTTGGATTTTGAGCTTTTACCAAAAAGCTTTGTATGTTGATTTGTTTCAACAAAATTGAAGTGAAGAAGACATCTAGCCTTACATATTGGGTTAATGATTGCTCACAACTTGTTCACAATGTGCACCATACCATATTAAAGGTTTTCTTCAAGGTGAAAGCACATTAGACAATGGACTTTCATGGAAGTCATGTATTAGTTTTCTTGGGTTAGTCAAATGTTGTTGTACACAACTCAAATGCATTTGATAAATTTAGAAAAAATGATACGAAATATTAAGCCTTATGTTTCAATCCTCCCAATTTTGAAAATTTTACATTAAAAGTACCAATATTTAATCAAAGGTGGACTTCTCATTGTAGGGTACATCTAATTCATGATACAAAAAATTATAGTTATGGATTTTTTTTGCTTCTAATGGAGTTGGAAAATATGCTTACAACATTGGACCTCTTTGCATTGAAGTATTATAAAACTTAAGATTAAAAAAAGTCAAGTAAATTAATGTCCCCTCCTTCTTTTAAACTTTAAAATAAAAATTTGATAAATGCATAAATTATCAAAAATTTGTTAATTCTATTTAGGCATCAAAATCATTTTTTTTTAAATCCAATATTTAATGAATGTGTTTAAGAGGTTTAAACTAAGGTGGTATGAACTATTGTTATTCAATTCTTGATTTCAAAAAGAACCTTCACTCTTGGTTTTATCTTTTATTTGTTTTTTATGGAACCTCTAGTTTGATTTTGAAACCGAATCTTTGGATTTTAAAACCTTGGGCTTGGGTTAGTTTCACAAAAAATTAAAATTAGTCCAATTTATGACAAAGTTAAATTCCATTTCCATCACACACAACTAAAGCGAAAAAAAAATGTGTAATTAATTTGTTCAACTAATGCACACACTCCAAGATAAAAATTATATAATATTAATTATACACAACCAATCAAATGCAATAACTTATTTTAAATGTAGGGCCAAATTTATAATTTTTCAATAAAATTGTATTTATGTACCTATAAAACATATACCTTTAAAAAATAGGCCTCAAGGTAGTAGCTTTGATTTAGGTTCTAATTCCATTTTGAAAATAGTTAAGTTTTTTAGTTAAGTTCCAACGAACAATTCCAAAGAAACATGGAACCTTTAGTTTGGAAACACTAAAACCTAACTTGATAACTTAATTTCAACTTTTAAAAAACCAAGAACTTATCAACATTAACATGAACTTGGAAATGAAAAAAATCAATTCAATTCAACATCATTTAAATGTTTTGCTTGAATCCCAATTTCACAAGGCTCAAAATCACTAGATATGAATTCCAATGATGGATTTCCAACAATCTAGCAATGGGTTTGGGACAAATTTTTTTGTTAAATTTTTTTTTTTTAGTGTAATTTAGACTAAAATTGTTAATTTTGGAGAAACACTCACCAAATTTTTACCTCCAAAAATTGAAACAAAAATCCTTTGAAGCAATTTGAGACAACTTTTTTTGGTGCAAGATTTTACCAAAATCTTGAATTTTGTTTTTATATGTCAAAATTATTTTCCTTTAAAAAAATTACTAAATTTCAAGCACCATCTATGAAATAAAATTTATGAAAATAAAATCAATGACATCGTTACATCAAATTGTGATCAAACATAACTTTAATAATAATTAGTAAGACAATTAATAACTACTCAAAACTTGAAAATTAAACACACATTGTTATTACAACGTGGTGTTTTACAATTTTCTCTTAACATGGCTTACATTCCTTTCACTTGTTTTGGATTATAAAGATGAAAAAAATACTTTAATAATCCTTAACTATGTCGATGGTATTGCAATGTGTTCATAATATTTTTATACAATATTTTTTTATTTTGTGCGCATAATGAATTTTTTTGGGATGGGTATGAATGTGGGGATGGTAGCCACAAATATAATAAATGTAAGACATTAATAATAGTTGTGAGCAAAATTATGCTTCCACCTTATCACCCCCATATGATGAAAGGAAAAAAAGAATACTTGGGTTTGGACCAAGTATTTTGCACCCCAAAGACATAATGAAAGTGGCTTTAAGGTTGGAATTTTTTTAGCAATTTAACTTGAATTTAAAATCTTTTTTAAAGTTAGAATCTATTTGGGCCTAAATATTAAAATCTATTTAGGTGGCGCAAGGTCTAATTTTTAAAAAGAAATTTGGCTTAGGGTTAAAATATTTTTGAACACAAAAGCTCAAAGTTAGATTTATTTTTTTTAATATTTTTGTTTTAAGGTTAAAATTTTATTTAAGCCCCATATTTAAAATCCGTTACTCAAATTTTTTTATCAAATATATTTGCTTAATTTAAACCTCATGCCAATAATGTTTTATCCCAAGAAAAAACTAATTTTGCATATGCATGTTGCCCTAGGGTTGAAATATATCTTTTGGGCACGTTGAGTCGACTTAAGGTTGGAATTTTTTTAAAAATATGACTTAAGGTTAGAATTTTGGTTACCATTTTGGTTTTAGGATTAGAAAAAAAATTTAGCACGGTGGCCGATGGTTGGAACAATTTTTTTTAACAATTTGGCTTTTGGATTGAGATTTGTAGTCAAATATCAATATGGATTTTTTAATATTTCCTAAACAATTCCTTGACAATTATATTAACAATAATAAAATACATACCAATTCTTGTCATGGTAGTGCGGAGCCCAAATGTATAATAGGTTATTATAGGTTTGTGAGAATTTTCTAAACCCTAAAAAGGGACTACCATAATACCTAAACAATTTTGGCATAAATTAAATTATTTTTTGTTTTGTCAAATTTTTGGAAAAAAATTATTTATTACTTGTGCCAAAAAATTTATAAAAATTAAGAATTTGCACAATTTTCAACTTGGCAAGTTAGAATTTTAAAAATCAAGTGCCAAAGTTAAGATTTAAAATTTAATTTAAACAGCCCTTACCTATGTAGTTACCTATTTTCCTACCTATCTACCTATATATTGAGACCTATTTCCTACAAAATTGGTTACCAAGGTGAAACCAAATATTAACTCAAGTTGAGGTTCATCCACAACTGAGTAATAACGGGCATCCAATGGATGGTGCGCTGGTGGGTGCTGGTTTACTGCGGTTGCTTTTTTTTTTTAACCTTCGGCGGGTGCCTAGGTAGGTAGGTAGGTAGGTAGAAATTCAAAGGTCCTCGTACCTACTTTACTGCCCTGTTGTACGGACTACATACCTCCCAACCTGAATTTGAAAATGCAGTATGTACGTACCTGCCTACCTACCTACCAATCGCTGCCCGCCCTAATAACGCTTTCCCGCTTTAGGGCTTTCAACCCAGCGCAGGGATTGGCTGCAGCCTGGGTAGGCTGACCGGTGCTTGGAGACTGGTTGTAACCGGTCACCTAAGCGCAGGAAATAATAAGAATGCCGCCAAATTTTTTTGGGTCAATTTTGTTATGTAGCCCAAAACTGGCTATAATCCACAGGAAGATTTAGCCAGCTTTGGCTACTTGCTAAATATGCCTGTAAATTTTTTAAAAGCTTCTCTCTTTTATTTTGGCTACCTACTTGAACCATTGTATTGAAATCTGGCGAATTTATTAAAAATGGGTCAAATTTCCGGCTATTGAAAACCTCAGAACACACTTGGCCATATATTTAGCTGGCCACCAAAAAAAAGGCTGGAAATGCGAGGTGACCGGGATGCCCGGTGAGGAACGAGAGAGAGAGAGAGAGTGTGTGTGTGGGCATAAAGAGAGCAAAGAACTAGCCGCCATAGCCATTGCTCTTCCTTCCTTTCGTTCTTGCACTTCGTGGAGGCGTCTTTGCACACGCTTTCCTCGAAGATTTACCCCTTTCATTCGCTCTTGCCTTTTCTGTGCGAGTTCCAGTCAAGAAGCTGTTTCTTTGAACCCCGGTTCTGAAGCTTTTGGTGACCTATCGGCTCAGATCTGTTCTGTTCTGTTCTCGTCCTTCAACAAGTGGTTTTTTGGAAAGTGTCAGTAGCGCAGCGACAATGAGGGAGTGCATCTCTATCCATATCGGTCAGGCCGGGATTCAGGTCGGAAATGCATGCTGGGAGCTGTATTGTCTCGAGCATGGCATTCAGGTATGTTACAGGGTCGTGCTATTGTTGCGATCTTGGAGGCTCTTCCTTGGTTTCCTTAGAAGTTTTTTTGTGGTTATTTTCCCTTCTTTTTGTAAATGTGTACGTATCTCAATGTTCTTACATTAGGCTCTTGTTTCTTTTCTCCAACCTCCCGGTCTGCAGCCTGATGGACAGATGCCCAGTGATAAGACTACTGGAGGCGGTGATGATGCCTTCAACACGTTTTTCTCTGAGACCGGCGCAGGGAAGCATGTTCCCCGTGCTGTTTTCCTTGATCTGGAGCCCACTGTGATCGATGAGGTTCGCACCGGCATGTACCGTCAGCTATTCCATCCGGAGCAGCTCATCTCTGGAAAGGAGGATGCCGCTAACAACTTCGCGCGTGGTCATTACACCAGTAAGTTTCTCTTCGCCTGGACTGCTTTGACGGAGTCTTCGCTTCTGAGTGTTACCATTTCTGTGATCTCAAACGCAGCACTATCTTTGATTCTGTGAGTATGCCAGAATGTTTCTTTTTCTCGTAATGAATGGCTTCACATCTATATGCCCCATTGTTTCAGTGTTCCCAGTTTCATTTTTACTTACGATCTCTGCTCTTTGTTGCAGTCGGCAAGGAGATTGTGGATCTGTGCCTTGACCGTATTCGAAAGCTTGCGGACAACTGCACTGGCCTGCAGGGGTTCCTTGTATTCAATGCCGTCGGAGGCGGTACTGGATCTGGTCTTGGCAGTCTACTTCTAGAGCGCCTGTCTGTGGACTACGGGAAAAAGTCGAAGCTTGGCTTCACCGTGTACCCTTCTCCCCAGGTGTCTACCTCCGTTGTAGAGCCTTACAATAGTGTGCTCTCCACTCATTCTTTGCTGGAGCACACCGATGTCTCTATCCTTCTGGATAACGAGGCCATTTACGATATTTGCCGGCGCTCATTGGACATCGAACGCCCTACTTACACCAACTTGAACAGACTTGTGTCTCAGGTATGCTTCGCACTTCACTGTTTCTGGTGCTTCATTTTCTTGCAATGTTGTTTTGTGGATTTCTATATCATGTTTTTTTGGCTCGTATTGTTTTTCTCAAGGCGGGCGATCTCTTCAGGCAGGTGGAAAGGTCTGAGGCTTACTTATGTATTGTGATGAGTTTGTTTCAGGTCATCTCATCGTTGACGGCCTCCTTGCGCTTCGATGGAGCTCTGAACGTAGATGTCACCGAGTTCCAGACAAACTTGGTGCCATATCCGAGAATTCACTTCATGCTCTCGTCTTACGCACCTGTTATTTCTGCTGAGAAGGCATACCATGAGCAGCTCTCTGTTGCTGAAATCACGAACTCGGCATTCGAGCCGTCTTCCATGATGGCGAAGTGCGACCCGCGACACGGCAAGTACATGGCCTGCTGCCTGATGTACCGTGGTGATGTCGTTCCAAAGGATGTAAACGCTGCAGTAGCAACCATCAAAACCAAAAGGACAATCCAGTTTGTTGACTGGTGCCCCACTGGCTTCAAGTGTGGCATCAACTACCAGCCCCCAACTGTTGTACCGGGTGGAGATCTCGCCAAGGTGCAGCGGGCTGTGTGCATGATTTCCAACAGCACGAGTGTTGCGGAGGTGTTCTCCAGAATCGATCACAAGTTTGATCTCATGTATGCGAAGCGTGCCTTTGTGCATTGGTACGTGGGTGAGGGTATGGAGGAGGGAGAATTCTCAGAAGCCCGTGAGGATCTGGCTGCTTTGGAGAAAGATTATGAGGAAGTTGGTGCTGAGTCTGCTGAAGATGGTGGTGAAGATGATGGCGAAGAGTACTGAAGAGTGGATACGGACAAGAGAGTCTACTGCAGAAGATGGTGCAAGAGTATAATCATTTAAGTGCAATGCAAATTGAATTGGGAGTCTGGATAGTTCAAGGCTTTGTACGCTGTCTCCATTTGCAATGATAATACACTGGTCTGTTCGGAATATGATTTTGCTTTGTGGATATGTTTGGGTTTTGTAACACTTGTTAAATGTTTCTTGCAGTCAATGATCCCTTTTGTAACATTTGCTGAATGTTTCTTGCAGTCAATGATCCCTTTTGTAACCTTTGGAGTAAGGTTTAGGGTTGGGAGGTTCACTCTCATTCTCACCAAGCTCATTCTAAGCTCTAAGAATGTCAAAGCTACCAAGCAGTTTAGAAGAGGAATTGCAACATTTCTTAGAGTTACTTTGTCTTAATGCAATATTTTTAAGACAAAGGATCAAAGGGTCTATGTTCAAGTTATGGGATCACATTAAGTCAAGCAAAGGATAAGCTGAAAGTAGAAAAGGATAGTCAAGACTTACCATCTAGAATTCAATTTCCATCAATCAAGGTAAAGCAACATGCATCTCAAGTAAATCTATGAGGGAAAGGAAAGGTAGACTAGCAACTTCAATGTTTACCTGCTTTCTAAAAACTTTACCACCAATCATGGTAGAAAAAAAGGAAGGGAAGCATGAGACAAGGGAGGAAGTAGAAAAGCACTTGCACATTTCAATTCCAGATCCAAAAGTCCATTAGGTCTAATGTTAAAGATCCAAGGCCTAAGAGGCCAAGATACCAAATTGCATGGGTGAGTTGCACATATAAATTTATCTCAAAAACCTGCATCAAAACCAAAAACAGGGATTTAGTGTGGGAAGATTTTTCAAGGTTGTATGAAATCATGATCTCAAGGGGTGAACTTGAAGCATATTTTTTGAGACCTACCCTAACTTAGCAAACTTTGTGTGGTCTTGGGGCAATTACAAAAAGAATAAAGGCATACCTTTAAAGGAAAACGATTACATAGGCTTTTCCAATTGGAAGCTTGGTCTAAGAGGGGCTCACTCAAAATAATGTTCATTGTCCCTTGGAGGTGTCGATCCACTTCTTGGATGAACCAACAAATAAGGAAAACCAACCACCAAAAATTCTACCTACTACACCTATTACAGAGATACAACAAACAACACTTACATCAAACACACCACACACACAATGCCAAGTCAAGAGAAAGCACCCACCAAAAGAAAGAGATCAACATGGATTGACCAAGCTTTTGAAGAAGCAATGGAGGTTCTTGAAGTAGGGATCCACTCCCAACAAAAAGCAAGCAAGTCATGGGGGATACCACTTACTTCCCTATTTGATCATCTGAATGGTAAAACAAAGAGTCAAAAATGGGACTAACAAGTGTGTTAACAAAGGAAGAAGACAAAGCCATAGTTGAATGGGCATTGACTATGTAGGAATGAGGGTTGTCCATCCCCATAAAATAGTTGAAGTTGAAGGTTGCAGAATTCACACAAATAAGACCAACACCATTCAAGGATGGTATTCCCAAAAATTCTTGGTGAAAATGGTTCCAAAAAAGGCATCCTAACATAAACATCAAACAAATAGACAAATTAGAAGTCTCAAAAGCATAATTCACTGTTAATTCTTGTAAATGTTTCTACTCCAACTTGGCAACCTTTTACCAACAACACAAATATAAGCCAAACCACATTTGGAATTTAGATGAAACAGGGATTCAAGTAGGTAGGCAAGCAAGAACTAGGGTTTTGGCCAAAAGGAGTTCATAAATAGTTTACATCACCATACCCAAGTCTTGAAAGCGGTTAATGGTAAATTGTGATGTCAATGTTGTCGGGTGAGTTCTACTGAGGTTTTACATATTCAAAGGAGAAAGAATAAACAACGATTACATCAAACAATGCAAATTAGGAAAATATGTATGGCAATGCAAACAAAGGCATGGATAACAAGTTTTATCTTCAAATAATTCTTTTCATTTTTCAAAGATTATGTTCAAGGCAGGATCTCCCAAACTAATCATCATTTATTAATTCTAGATGGTCATGAATCACATGTTACAATAAAAGTTCTAGAACAAACAATGGCTTTTGGTTTAAACATGATAACCCTCCCCTCGCACACCTCACATGCATTCCAACCCCTTGATGTTTCATGTTTTCAACCATTCAAAATTGCATTTAAAAAAGAAAGGGATGTAGTTATGGCTAAAAACAGATGCTAAGAACCGAACAAAATTACATTTGTTGGCTAGGTGGATAAAGCCTTGGACCAATCCTTGACATTACAAAATATTAAATCTGGTTTTAGGGTTACTAAAATATGGCCATTTAACCCTAGAACAATGGACAATTGAATAGCACCTTTAACCATTTACACAACAACATGAGTAGCAACATTAGGAAATGAAAAGGCTGAAGGTGAAGAGGATTACATATTAGGTGATGAAGTTGGTCAAAATGAACAAGAATAGAGAGCTACTCCAAAACTACTTAACATAACAAATCTAGGCTCCATAATAGAGGCCTCAAATGATCCTATAACTACACAAGGGGAACATCGATACTACACGCAAAGGCCTTGAAATCTAGTTGAAGTAATTGAAGAAGTAATCAACATAGTTGAAGTAACTCAATAGGAAGATGTTCCCACCTTGGCAAACCTCACTCAAGAAGCAATGTAATTGCATAACCTATTAGCCCTACCTCGTCTACCTACAAAACCTACACAAGGTAAAGAACCATTAGTGGATTACTTTAGATCACATGTAGTGACCTCTATTGAGTATTTGGGAATCTTGCAAAAAAAAACAATTGACAAAACAACAACAAAAGAGCACAATAAAGCAATCCGAAAGGAAAGGGAAGAAAATAAAGCCAAAAAACCAATAGGATGATGGTTGTAATAGAGCAAACAAAAAAGCAAGTAGTTAATCAACGTGCAAAGGCCCAATTTGATACAATTTAAACTACAATAACGATCAAAAATGCAGGAGACAACCTCCACAAAAAACTCCAAATGGGCTAGCGTGCACACCCATTGGGATACCGGGGTGTGAACCTTGGATTTGCAACAAAGGCACAATGCGGTGTTAGATAGGTAACAATGGCAAGGCAACGAGCAAATGAGCATGTTTTAGCACATTTACACCCACTAAACTCATAATTGAATGAACATGAAGTGGGGGGGAAGTGGGAGAGGATCATAGCTACTATGATTTTGATAGGCAAGAACACTAACTAGTTCAAAAGCATCGCAAAAAAAACATGAGAAAGAAGAGCATCATGGAAAAAAAAACAATCTAATATCACATGCCTATAACAACTAGACTACTATGAAATAGTAGCAAAAGGAGCATCATGGCTTAGAGCAATTGGACCACTAGGAGGCATGAGCAAGAGGAGCATCACATCTTAAAGCAACTAGACCACCATGAAGCATGAAGAAGAGGAACATCATGGCTTGGAACCACTAGATACTAAGAAAAGGAGCATGACAAAAATCACAAGGAAGAGGAACATCACAACTTAAAACAACCAGGCTGCCAAGAAGCACAAACAAGAAAAGCATCATGGCTTAGAGCCACTAGATTCCCAATAAGAAAAGTAGGAGCATCATGTAAAAACAAAAGCAAGAGGAACATCACAACTTAGAGGAACTAGGCTACTGGGAAGCATAAGCAAGAGGAGCATCATGGCTTGGAGCCATTGGACTACCATTAAGAGGAGCAAAAACATCACATTAAAAAAAAACAAAAGGAATGTGACAAAAATCATAAGCAAGAAGAACATTACAACTTAAAACAACAAGGTTGACAAGAAGCACAAACAAGAAAAGCATCACAACTTATAACAACTAGGTTGCTAAGAAACACAAGCAAGAGAAACAACATGGTTTGGAGCCATTGGATTGCCAATAAAAGGAGCAAGAACATCACATAAAAGCAAAAGAAAGAGGGGGCATGATGAAAATCACAAGCAATAAAAGCATCAAGGAAAACACAAGCAAGAGGAACATTTAGAAAAACTTGAAAAAATGAGCATCATGGCTCTAAAGCAACTATACTACCAAGAAAGAGGAGCATAAAGAGCATCGTGGCTTTGGAGTAATTGGACTGCTGGGCATCATTAATAAGAAAAACATAAAAATGAAAGCACACTTCAGGGTGAATGCATGGTACAGTGGCTCAAAAATGACAAAAAATATTCTTTATAAATCCATACAATATTCTTTAATATGATTCAAATAGACATGATTGTTACTTTAAAAAATATTAATATTTTAATAATACATGTTCAATCACCTACAAACCTTCCCAAATCTATATGAAAATTGGTATTTAATGTAATTGACGTCATTTTTTGATTTGGAAGTCCTAAAAGAAAAACCCATTAAGTCCAAAAGAATAATGCCCCATCTAAAACTTTCAAAAAATATGTTTTTGGGACAAAATTTTTGAAAATCAAACAAAAATTGCAACTCGTATGGACTTATAAAAATATGGTGAAATTTTAACCATTCAAAAGTCCCTAATTATTAAATGGTTGAAGTTTTCAAAGAAAAGATTTTTCATATGAATTTATCATCTTATATTACATTATATATTGAATCCCAACAACAAATTTGAAATGTAAATCAATATAATTATTTTTCCATTTTGTGATGTTCTAATCAAATGACCAATCCATATTTTCACTTTCAAAAGTCCATTACTATTAACAAACAAATTTTTTTATCAATAAATAAACACACAATTCTTTTCATAATAAAATTTTAGTTTAGATCCAAGTCCCAATTATTAGATCTAAGGATATATTAATCGCCACAAGCATTTGAATAAAAGGTACCCAAGGAAAAAACATTGTTTCATCACAAGAGTGAGCCACCATAGCTTGCATCGATTTTATGGGGGGGCCATTTTGGGCACTTTCATAACATGTATGTAATTATATTCTACAAAACATGTTGCATTTTATTTTGGGTTTCATTTTTGGTGTTTGGGCTTGATATTTTGATTTTCACAAAATTAATGATATTTAACATTATTTGAAAAAAAAATTTAATTCAATGAATAACAAGTATATATGCAATATAATACTGCACTAGGTTTGGGTTTGAATTAATTAACCAAAAAATGTTTGAAATAAAATTTTAAAAAATGAACCACTTCACATATCTTGTCTTCTTCCATTTGAAAATGATAGTTTGTCAAAATGTTAATTTACCACATACGTATGGTCATTGCCCCCAAAAACATTAATTTGTGATATGATAATTATCAAACTCTTCACATGACTCATAAACTTATTCCAATCATATGGAATCACAATGTTTAATAGATACTACAAATTTCATAAAGACAAAATCATTTCAATTATTTTTTTGAGTATATTTGCATGTTTTAGTACACAATGACGTACATTTTTTTGTCACAAATATATTTTGGAATCACACAATATAAGTTGAAAAAAGGAACTTTCTTTTCGATTGAATTCTTTATGTTATAGTCTATCATATTATGCAAAAATTATGAAAATTATCCTCCAAAATTACCATGGTTGAAGTTTAAACATGGACACCCTTGAAAAAGGGTACAATGTGATACCCTGTAGTGTGCTTTCACCTATAATAGCTTGAAATAACTACATTGCCAAGAAGCACAAGCAAGAGATTTATCATGACTTTGATATTTCTAAAGAAAACATGAGCATGAAGAGCAAGAACATCACCCCAGAACTTGAAGGAGGAGGAGCTCGTGGCTTTGCTAAAGAATGTCATCATAGAGATTAGAAAAGAGGTTGTGGGGAGAACTTTTTTTTCGAAAATAGATCACATCACAAAGACTAAAGAGGTTGTGGGGAGAATTTTTTTCCCAAAAGTAGGCTAGAAACTTCAAGCTTCATGAGGATTGTCCACCAATGATTTTTATTTTTATTTTTCTGAAAATTTGCCAAGTGTCAAATTTTAATTTCAAAATGGCGAAATTTGGGTGTTTAAATAGCCAATTGTCAATTATTTTTAAAAAAAAGTTAAATGTCGCCAATTGCTACACTAATGCCTAATAAGTTGCCAAAAATATAGAAAAAGGCTTCAAAATCTTTATTTGCATTTTTTTTTAATTACCAAATTTGGCTAACTTATATTTGAAATGCAATGCCACCTTTTATTACATGACAAAATTAAATTAAAAAAACACTACCGCCCACAATTTTGCATTGCTCCCAAGTGCATGCAATTTAAAAACCTAAATTGAACTTGATCATGCCTAGGCCTTTGGATCTTTTCTCTTTTTCTTGGGAGGATCTTGACCATGGGTTGTAAAATGACCATTTAAAGGATAATTGTTTGAACACTTTTCATTTATGAACTGAAAATAGTAGGTAACAAACCATCATACATTGGATATTGTTTGTACATGGGTGAAAAAGCTATCACCCATGGGCTACCATGTCTTCTTAAACTTTTTAATTTTTGATTTTTGACCCCTCTCTCTTCAAATCACCATATCTCATTCATATTATGCTATTTTTGACAATTTAAAGTGCAATGGGTGCACCCACATCAAGGGCACATTTTGTTTTTAGTCACCAAAATGAAAGGAGCACTCCCCTACATTTTGACAACCACTAAGACACTAAGTGTTCTACCATAGGTGTGTTTACCATAGGTGTGTTTACCCTATATGTAGGAAGGTCCTTTCTAGTCTTGGTTAAGCAATGGGTGGGGAGGGGGGGGGACGTATATGCTCACCTAGAATTTGCATAGTTGTAATGGGATGCCACAAGAGACCTTAGGTTCATTGGTTCATGTAGGGTCATTGACACCCTTACACATTGATTCAAAGTGAGGAAAGAACTTGAGTTGTTCAAGTGAGGTAAGAACTGGTAAAGCTAAGCAATTCTGACTACACAACCCACAATGGCTACTGTCCACCTTGAATGTGTGTCACAACTTATTAAGCTCAGGGATAATAATGCTAAGGCTTTGAAAGTCCATATCACTCTGCCTTGGAATGCAGAGCCATCATCAAAGTATCAGAAATTAGAGGATAAACAAGAGGAGACAATGAGAATAAATTCCTCACCAGATGTGAAGAATACCTCATGGCTTATTTTTGTTGAGTACATGTCCTTGGGTTAGGTGATAGCAACAACTTGTCTCTCCATGTTTCCCGGCACCTCTTGCTCCTCCTATGTACTGCCGCCCTTACTGTAGTTTTGTCTCTTTTAGACAGAGTCTTCTAGTACAGTGATCCTGTCTTGCACACAACACCTTCACAGGAATTTGGAAAAGTTGACCTGGTCACCATCCTTTAATTTTGAATAAGCTGCCAATAATTAACTACAGGAAATGTGGTGACATAAGAATATTCACAAGATAATACGTTGAGATGAACAGAGTTCCCCGCCCGCCCCAAAAAGAAACCCAGAAAAACAAAGAACAAAGGTCAGGAAAAAAAGGCTCCACAGAGTTTAATGATGTGAATGGACTTAGCTATGAGATTGCAGAGAAAACAACCGCAGAGAATATATCTTTCATATGTTACTGAGAGATGACCTAATAATAAAGTTCCAGAGATTTCAGATCTATGCACAGCATATTAGCACCCAGGAAGGAAGAAGATGGGCAAAAAACAAAACTGAGCAGAGATTGAAGAGCAACAGTCACATGCACATTCAGACACCTTCAACAGCATTGTGTATGGTAATGACCAGCTTATTGCATCCTTACTGACTTCATCAGTTGGCAGGGGATGGAGGTTAATATGATACATTAACCAATGTACTGAGTTCTGTCACAAGACTGGCATTGACCAGGTAAACATTATACATTAACTAACGTACTGAGTTTTGTCACAAGACTGGCATTCACCAGAAGCTTCAGTCATGATGCTGATAGCTCAACAAAAAGAACACAGTACAGTTACATACACCCAATTTTCGCAGAGGAGTGATCTTGCAAAGTACTGAATGAAGAAACTGATACTAAGGAGGTGTGTAACTTCAATATTGATGCCGGGTTTTCTAACCTAGTTCATAACCTTTGTGGCTGTCACAGAGGACTTTATGAATATAATTCTACCCAAAGCTAAACCAAATCCTCCATGGGTACTGCACCCTTTTGGAAACAAATCTTCAAATCCTTCCACTAGCTAGATAATTGTGAGTCAGAGAGAGCACCTCTTCCTTGCACTTTTTGTATTCATCAAATCTTCAAATCCTTCCACTAGCTAGATAATTGTGAGTCAGAGAGAGCACCTCTTCCTTGCACTTTTTGTATTCATCAAATCGCAGATAGAAATATGCCAGGTAGTCAAAGTCAATGGTAGAAAATCTTGCCTGTAACCACATGGAACAGTTCTTAGAGCACCATCCCAAAGAAAACTTATTGGCTTGTAATTTCACAACGGCAGAATTTTCTCCTCTGTCCAAAGCAAAGAATGTCCTTATGCAGAGATGACTGACCCAATAGGAGAAACCAAGGCACTACTACATATCTATGACATTAGCCATCCATGATGCATTCAACAGGGGGTATAAAAGGGTGTGCTAAGTAAAAGCACCTGAACAATAGCCCAGATAGCCCAATACATGTGAGATGCAAGTGAGAAGAAGTTGCATTCAGCATATAAGTCCTCCAACTCTCTTTCAGTTGCCTGGCACAATCCAAAAACACAAGCTTCAACAAAAAAAAATTTCAAAGCTTACAAAGGCACAAGTTCCACGGCAGGGAATTGTGTTGCCTCCTATTCTCGTATCATATAGGAAAAGTCTCCAACTGATAAACTTATTTCTAAAGGGAAAGCAAAGCTGCTGCACCAAAAAATTGAAGTGCACTAATGAATCCTTAGGTGTTCAGCCTTGCCATGAGGAAGTTGGACTTTCCAAATACATCCCAACATCACAAGATATTTCTCACCTTCTCCGGATTACCCGGGCTTAGGTAGTGTCTAAAGAAATGGAATTGTTTGTCCTTGCTTGGGTACCTGACACAAATTGTAACATTTATGTGACAATGTCAGTCTCTGCGGAAACCATACAAGACATCAGTTCTGCCTGCCCCAAGTGCAGGAAGGTACAATACAAGAACAGGTACAGCAAATAACATTGAACTGACAAGCCAGAAGGTGAATGCAAAATGAAATCCAATTGTACATATATGCATAAGAAAAATAGGCAGAGAAGAACGAACATACAAGCTGTAGTCACACTCAAACCCTGCATACTCATTGAAGTGATTGGCTATGTCATAACCTCGGTAGCTGTAAGATCCATACTCATAGTCAATTATGTAGATTTTCCCTGCATGCATACACAAACGTTCAGTTTCTACATCACACAGACTAAGTGACACATCCATGTGAGGCAGTCCACCTTAACATATGGATATGACAGACATTAAAGCTAGAGAAGCTTGGCTGACACAAACACAAATGGAAAGCTACCTAATCAAAATCAGAACAGATAGGCCAAGTAAAAGCTAGTAGACAGATTGTCCAGGAAGAAGAAAACCTCATAGAGCTCAAAATGACAGGCTTGCCTGACCAAGCATTTTACATAGTAAGTGCAAAGACTGAGTATTTTCCATCTAAATTCCAGCAAAATCAAGGGCCAACCTTCTTCTTCGTTGAACATCAGGTTTCCAGAAAGAAGATCATTATGTGCAAATACAACAGGTGCACCAATGGTGTCACTAATCTCCTGTAGAAAATAACATGACAGCAGAATGTGTGAGATAACAGATAGCTTGCAATAATAATTATATGGCTGGAATTATAGTTTAACTGGTATTTTGTCAGAACAATGCACTTCTCTGCTCTGTTTTGTTAGCAAAAAACCATTGAAAGTCCGGAAAAGTCGAAATGACAACTTTGAAAGAGAAGGAGAAAAGCATTCACAAGCAGTATCAAATGTTGCTCACAACATATCACCAAATCACAAAGTACAAACAAAGAAGATACACCCAGTTGTTGTTAGGAACTAAACCTTAATCTCTTCAACTTCAGACCGTATGCTACTAAATGATATGGTCTCATATTGCTTTTGTTTCTTGCTGTCATCAAATGTCAATCCTGATGCTGCACACATGAGATCCACCATTCAAGACAGTTCCATGTAAGAACAAACCAATGGTGGAATGCCAGCACCTTTGCAGGTTTCCACGAAAGGAAATGACAGGTCAGAACACACTATACAATAAATCAAAACATGCTGGAGCAAAACTTTACACCCACTTATACTGATCAAATCTCAAAATTTCACTCAAAATGATACAGGCAGACCTGAAACCAAACATCTAATTTCTAGATTGATTATAACATTTTCTAGTCCACCATAGTCAACTGGTATCCATAAAGTAGATGTGCATGTCTCAAAACACCCTTCAAAATGATGAGATAGCAGTAGGCCTAACCTCTATCAATAAACTTGTAGATGTCATGCCAAAGTTGTGGTTGTTTGGATCCTGGTATATCCAATTCATGAAGCCTTCGAACTTCAGCAGCTATGAGTGGCACCAGTTCTGTTTTTGGCATATCTATTGACAATCACGCACAAACTTACACTCAGGCACCACAAAAAAGATATATGCCCATGAATTGTCTATTCACACCATGATGCAAATGAAAGATATCTTCATAAGTATCAAAATTTCTCCATAAGTCAACCTGGACAGCATTGAGAGATGACCCAATAATAATGTATTATCATTATAGATAATAAAGATCTGACAGCATACCAGTGGAAAGGAGAAAGAGGAGAGCCAACACCTAAAAGCAAAGAAAGAAGTGTGTGAAAGAATGCACACAAAGAACATGGAATTTTTCATCTTTCAGTGGATGCTGCAACAGATTGTCAGGCAAACGCAAAGGACTATCCTGCCATCCTTCTTATCATGATGAACAACTACCATAGGATGCTGGAAAGGAAAGTGATAAACCAACACCTATAAACATGAAAACAAAACAGACCCTTCAAAAAACTGACGAGCACCATTGACACATTGGAATTGACTCGAAATCAAAACAGTAGCCTGAATTCAGGAAAATACCTCTGGGTTCAAGTGTAACTCCAAAAATGAAGGATTGAACCATGCCATTTGCAAATACACCAAGCAATTTGGCTCCAAACCCAGCTAGGGATAAGTAGTTTATTGCCTGCATTCAGTTTAAACTATTTCAAGCATTACTGGGGCTGTTTCATACCAGAGTAGACAAAAGAGATGGGCATTACATACTGATGTGCTTCCAGGGAGGGCCTTGTTCAAAAAAGTATTACAGGTCAAATGTCTATCAACTATATGCAACTAAGGCATGAACATCAAGGAATCTGTGATTACTCCTGAAACTCAAACTGGAAAACTACTTACACCTCTTTTACATTCCTCTCAAAGCTTGTTGGATACCTGTTGCTCCTAGTCATGCATTGTAAGACAGTGGTTTTGTTTCTTTTTTGATAACAAGCCTAACAACACAGTATATGGCAGCAAGGAAAATACAGTTGCAGATAGCATACAAACTAATAGATATTGATTCTAAACTTGTCTCATAAGGCATCCAGGCTTCAACGGACATATAAAGTTTCTCCTCCTTGTCATTCTCCTCCTTCCATACCTTCCATTTTTCTACAGTTCTGCTTGATACCAGCTGCAGAGCCATAAGCCTGCGTGACTGAATGAACAATGATGCCTATGTCCTCACATTTTGTTCCTAAATGCCATCAGTTTCCAAATGGCGGTCAGAGATATGGGCAACCCTAAAGTACTCAAAGTTTATCAAAGCTTTTGCTCATCTGGCATAATGATGGTATGCAGGGACCAGAACACACTGCCACACAAAGACAGTTGGAGGCTTGGAGTTCCCACTCACAGGCTTTCAGCTGTAGTAGAATATTCCTTCTTCTTACTTCCGTTTGCAACCTTTAGATGCTTGGCAGAGCATGTTTGCAAACAATGCACCTGCAGATAGTTTACTGAATAATGTATAGTGCTATTTGGAAAAGTCTGTTCCTATTGTTGTTCTGAGATCTCAGGGGTAAGGCAAAGAATTTCCTTTTTGACTTCAATTTTTCAACAGTCCCAAGAGCAATCAGATCTGTTTGACCAGGATGATTTCATTTCCCTCATATTTTTTAATCATTCACACACCTTGCAGAAGATGGTATGTGACCCTAATATCTATGGATACTTATATCTGATCAGAAGAGGAAAGAGGATGTTGGTGACATATCACCAGTTGGCAAGACAATCTGAGACCTGAAGCTCCCGATCTCGATCAATCACAGCATCTGTATTGGGCCCAAATACACGAACTGTTACCGGTGGTAGTTGGCTTCCATTCTCACCCTCCAACTCAACCTTCAACACTGCACACCCATATGTTGATTGCTTGAGAAATGACAGAGGTTTGCCACTTATTGACATGTACCAAATATAATATCTGCCAGTAATGGTAGCAGATGCTCATGATTTGTTTCTTTAACTTAAAGGACTGTCAAAGTTTCAGGTGGTGATAGTAATTGAGCCCCTAATAACAAGAGAAGGCATCTCCTGAGTGATGTCCAAACAAGCTTAATTGTCTCCCTCTGTGAGAACTCAGACATTTAGTGTATATTATGTTAAAAGCTTTCTCCAATCTGTAGTCATGTGTTGTGAAGACATTGGTGTTCTTCCACAAATCCTATGACATATACAGATATTTGAATTCTAAGCGGCACAGCTCCTTGACAAATAAAGTTCATGAATAAAGAACAAAATAGGGAACAAGCTACTGTAATCAAGCTCACACAGTCTCAGCAGACATCAGATCCAGTTCTACAATGGGAGAAGATATTCTGGACAACTGCTGCTACCACCAGGTTCAAAACTGGTTCATTTGCTCATCATGTGTCCAAGACTTTGAGCAACTTGTATAACCAGGTTGGAGATCCACCAGAATTGTTTGAGAAGTACCCTGTGATTTCAACATTCTTGGACGGAATATTAGACAACTTTGCGGCTAGGCTAGCTAGTCCAAATTAGAGAGGTTGAAGGAGTCTTACACATATTGGTGATACCGCCAGATATTTTTGTGATAGAAAGTGAGAAGACGTCCATGTCATCTGTCCATCTTCTCAACAGTGCTTTGCATACTCCTCTGCACACATGTCACAAAAATAAGCCGTGAGTTTTTAAAGAGAAAAGATTCTCACAGTTGTGCAGTAAGCCAAACCCCTGGACACTACGAATGAAACGCACTCAAGATTTGTGCACCATTTTTTTTACTAACACATTGCTCATCCTCAGTATATGGATTTCCTCTTCGGTCACAAAGGGGATATACGCTCAGTTGTCCTAAAAACCATCTCACTCATCTCGACAAATCTTTCTTTCTCTTTGCATCTCTTGTGCAGATGTACTTAGTGTACAGAGAGGACCTCCCTCCTGCCCAACAAACTTCTTCTTTGTACCAGATCCAGACCCAAAACTGAGTCAAACCGCCAGACCTGACTTGTAAATTCAAAGCGGAGTCCGGAAGAGTGGCATCCACGCTTAAATCACACATCGGCACAGCCATGGAACTGTCCGGCCTGGCAGCAAAACTTGTATCCATGGTGAACGCCGGCGACACCGGCATAATCACCCTTATCCCCTCCTCCTCTCCCTGCACTCTCTCACACTCCATCCTCCCGTTCTCCTGAAAACACTTCTTGTTCTCAAAACTTTCCTGAATTCCTTCCTTGCTCAACCTCTCCAATTCCAATACTCCAGAACCAAGCCCCTCCTCCTCCTGCTTTCGGAACAAGCTCATCATGCAGACTAACGATGATAATAACCTTCCTGGCTTTTGTTTCAATCCTGCCTGCCGCTACAAGGGCCGTGTTTTTAAGCGAGATTGCAGCTAAAAAGTGATACAGACTCCCGAGTTTAGGGCGCGACCAAACTCCACTCTTGCCCAGCCTTACAGGGGGAAAAAAAAACACAGTCCGGAAGAGGCAAGATTACTGTGCAATTGAGAATCGAAAACAAATATGACGCAACAGCTGAAACGATTGCGGCAAGAGAGCTTGAAACTTGAAATCGACACAAAACAAAAGGCAAAGAAAACAACAAGCACAAGAGCAAAATGCTCGACACGACATCTGCGAAATGCACGCCAACTTTGAACAGCGGCGGTTAAGAGGAGAGCAAACCGTAGCTGCACGTTGCGTACGTTGCTAGTGTACAGTATCTCTCACTCTCGTATGTATGAATGTATGTACATTGTAGATGGGAGAAAAATACCCAAAAAATAATTCTTTTATAAAAAAACTTATTTGGGTCGCAAACAACTCAGGGTTTTTTTTTTTTTAAGGAATTTGTGATGTAGTAGCCAAAGTGGCAATAATCCAAAAAAAAATTTAAACAAATTTAGAAAAAAAATAAAAATAAAAAAAAAAAAAAAAAAAAAAAAGGGAATCCCTCTATATTCTTGGCTACCTACTGGAACTTGTCACAAAAATCTGGCAATTTAGAATTTTTTTTTCCTTTGAAATCTGGCAAATTTGGGCCATTTTTTTTCCATGAAAAATCGTTGAAAATGTTGTTGAATACATTGAAAATCGTATTTTTCATGTCAAAATTTGGCAAATTTTCATTTGACAAAAAAAGGTGATTCAGAAGGTCCTGGGAGATTTAATAAAATTTCCTTACTTTGCAGATACCACTGAAAGAGGGGGGCTAAGGGGGTGAAAGCAGGCCTAAAGACAGGGTGAAAGACAGGGTGACTTTATGGATAACTCTACTCTACCGTCCACTAAAAAAAAAAATACTCCTTTGGCTTTTGGAGAGCACTTTTGGGTGGGCACTTTATGGGTAAGGAAGAATCTCTGGAATTCATCATCAGTCCTCCCAAAAAAAGGAATTGTTGAAGTGAGCGGTGTTGTTCCTTGACACCTACAAAAGAATTGTTGGAGTGAGCGGTGTTGTTCCTTGAGACCTACAAACTATGTCTCTTAACATAAAAATTTGGTGCACGAAGAAGATTTATTGGCTGTTGTTGTACTATATTTTTAGCTTTTTGGCTTTCCGTGTGTGTGTTTCTGAAAACCTTTACTACTATTATTACCTTGGCAGCTTTGACATTATTTTGCATTTTATTTTTATAATATTGCAACTTTCAGAATTTTTTTCCAAATGATAAATTTTTTTTTTGAAGGGAAACATTGAATCTTCAAGATTATTTTTATTTCCAAAATGAAAATTTTCCAAATTAACTAAATTAATTAATCGACAAACATGTATTCGAAACTTTGTTGAAATTGGGCATATTTTTAGAATTGGCCTTTGGAGTGAAGTTAGAGGTGAGTTTGGAGTGTATCTCAAGGCAAAGCATCTACAAATGCCAGGCCCATTTCATCATATTAGTGCTTGCTTTCTTGTAAGAGGGATACCTATATATTAGCCGAGGTTACTTAACAACCAACCCTCAATCAAACCCCTGGTGAAACTGCCTTGAGCAAGGCCAGAATGAACAATCATCCACTGGATGCCCATTATGACTCACTTATGGATGAACCTCAACTAAGTTAATTCTGGTTTCACATTAGTCGTAATATTTCTCACATCCAAATTTTCGTTACTTACTTTTTTCCAACCCCACCAATAAGACTGAACTGGGACAGCAAGTCTTGCAGGTGGAAGAAGACTACTAATAGCAAACCACTTGAACCAATCAAACTATCTACCCAATCAGAAACAGGAGCCGTCAATAAATACGATTTGACTGGTGTTTATTAGACTGTTCCAGGGCTCCTCCGAAAGTTGTGCATTTTTTTTGGGGGCCCCAGCAGTCTTCCAGTGGATTCGACTCCTGGACCTCACCTAAGTTTTCCAATGTAGGACCACTCACATACTGTACATTGGTGGAGATGCTCTTATACTGAAGTTGGTGGAGATGCTCTTAGTGCTTTCGCCCGGGACCTTAAGTCAGAATCTGAGGGTCCAGGGCGAGAGATCCCAGGCGAAAGGCACTAACGGTGCTTCACCATTTGTAACAAGGGGTGTGTCAATTACACTGTGGCCTTGCCATTTACATTAAAAAGTATCTTAAGGCGAAAGAAGAATTATGGAAACTCAAATATTTCACCATGCAAAAATATAATCTTCAAAAAATCCTCTGAAAGAAACTAAAATCCTTTGATAACTCTATAACTCATCTCAAGTTTCAACACAAGCCAAAATATCATCTTTCAAAAATCCGTATATAAAAATAGACCTATTATTATTACCTAGGGGCCAAAATCCCTTAAGCTACTATACTCTATAATGAATCTAAACCGATATCCTTGCCTTGGTAGGCATGGCCAACAAATAAGATGCTCAAACAGAAAGGCTCAAATTGCATTCAATATCTTCTTCTCCATCGATTAAATCTGAATTCAATTAAAATAAAATTTCAGCTCAACTCAAATTCAATTAAAATTACATGCAATGTCATTCAATATTCTCATTGAAACTCATCCAAAGACTATAAATTCAATTTTTCAATTTTTTTTGGTTTGGCCTAAGGGCTCTCAAGAGTACCCTAGTTGAATAGCAGGTTCAACAAAAATTCTGAAATTTTCAATATGTATTTTTTCTCAAAGAAATTCTTTTTTGTGAAGGAAAATGAACCATCTTTTGGAATATTTGGGAATATTCTATGTGTTAAAATGGAAATTTCAAAATTAAATAATTATTTGGCAAAGACCCGACAAACCTACTATTCATCTATGGTACTATAAAATGGAAATAGATTAAGTTGAAGGGCCGTAAAATATTTGAATGGATTCCAAAAGAAGCATCTCTTTATTTCATGTGACTTTTGATTTATACCTCATAATTTGTGAGATAAAGTTCTTATAAGTTTTATGTTCAAAGTTTAGCATTGGGCATATTAAATTTGAATGTGTTGAATGTATTTGAGTTCGCCCTAATATATCATGAAAAATAAAAATTTGAAAATTCTTCACCTAAGTTTGGTAGATCATTAGAGCAATTTGGTTTCATGGTTAGATCATGAAACATTTTTAAAATTCCAGCCATGTAAGATTCTATGTAGACTTTTTAAGCATTTTCATTTCATTTGGTGTCTTCTTAAGTTTCTAAACCTTAGTGTGAAACGACCTTCAACCATTTTCATCCAATTAGAGAGTTTGTTATGTTGAATGGACAACCTCTAGTGCAAATAGGTCCTTGGCTATAGAGGATGGCACATTACATGCAAGCTTTCACATCTTGGGGCTTTTAGAGTTGTAAGGTGCCTTATGATTTGGGATAGGTAACACCCATCCCGTTAGGTGCCCCTTGGCACAATCAATTGTTGTGTAGTTCATTGATTTTCTTAATTGTTGGTCATTCCTTGGTTTTTGAAATTTTCAATTTCCAATACCCAATCATAATAACATGCATGTATCATTTACACATCTTCTAAAATGGTCAATGGTCGCTTCATATCTTGGCCTCCAAGAGTTCAAAATGAACATGGTTTTTCAAATTCTTCACCTCCATGGTTCAACTTTAAATTATCCCTTAAGTGATGCCCCATTTCAATCTCTCTTTCCTCCCCAATTTGAACATATGCATTATGTGAGGTAAAACAAGGACCATATTCATAAAATTGGGGACCAAATATTTTTCATTTGAAGTATAAGGAAAAAAAGGCATTTCCTTTCAAGCTTTTACTTTCATGCCTTTAATTCTTCCTCAAGCTTTTCAATGCTTGACAATAGTTAATAATAGTTACTAACAATAATAATTTAATACTATATATTAATATATATTGTTCCAACTTGTCTTACACAACTAAGGCAAAATTTAGTTATATGTGTTGTGTGCAATTAAAAATAAATGACAAAATGATAGTTGCAAAACTTGGATTTTCTTTTAATGATTATTGATCACAATGGTTGGTTCACCTACATTAACACCAAGTATCTAATTTATTGTCATGACATGACATCCTTTGAAACATTAACATGTTCATAAACTAATGTTAATGTTTTGTGCGCAAGGATAAATATTTTGAGTATTTATTGAAAACTTGGGTTATTATTAGCCTTAATAAAAACAAATTTATAATAAGTTTTGGGAAGTAGCATGGTAAGTAGTGTAATCAAGGATAAGAAGGATGTTAAAACTAGTAATGTTGTTTTGAATATTAGGATTTTGAAACAAATCAAGGATTACCTTTTGAAATGTCCCCTTAAAATCTAATTAAAAATCTAGGACTACATCAAGGAATAACCAAAAAAAAGATTCATTCTAGCAATCGTGTGTGAATGTAAAAATTTAAAAACAATGATAAATAAAACAAAACAAATATATTCATCTCATGCTACAAAATTGTGTTCATTACTTTTGATCTCCTATAATATATCTATTTATTTTGCAATCTATCATGTCATATTTTATGATTTTTTATGTTGTTTATTGTTTCTGCTTATTTTCCATTATCCTTGAATGTGTAAAAATGTTAATGACATTTTAACAAGTTTAGAACTATAATACTTGACTGAATTGACATAAGTTGTTACATGTTTTTCTAGTGCATTATTGTTTATTATCACATTTGAATAGTTATAATACAATTACAAATTGTATTCCTTATGGTCATGTACTCACATGATATTTACATTATGTTAAAACCTAACATCCATGATTAAAATAATTTGCAATTATGATGCATGCCTAGGTTTGTCAAATGATATAGATGGTAAAAAACCTTATTGATTCCCATTTTGCAATGAAATTCAAATGTAAGGTGCATTCCTTAGCTCCCAATAAAAAAGAAGGCATTGGAGCTTTGAAATGGGATTAGAATGAACTTTTAAGTTGCCATAACTTGATGTTACATATCATTTTAATGTAATATATGCCACAATAAACACCACACATTGTACATTGTAATTGATGAAACCACGAAATTTACTTCATACATGTCAATCTTTTGTGTGAGAAAACCATATTTTCTTGTAGTGCATGTCTTGCAATTTTCTTACCACATTTCCTTTATCATGCCCTAAACTTGGTCACAAAACAAAGGCTCAAGTTGTGACATTCTCCCCAATTAAAAAATGATAATGTCCTCATTAACATTGTTGGTTTTTTTCTAAAACACCATGACTTAAATAATTTATTTCAAAAATTCAAATCATTTTTTGAACTCACAAATCCAAATTGAATCATTTCATTTCATTTCATGGTCACCACATGCCAACTTTTGTAGCTTGAACCATATTTCAAGCTAATTTTTAAATCCCCAATTTTTCAACATTTTTTTGCAAATTCAATTGGGTTTCACATAAATCATTCACATTTCTTTGATTAAAAGAACTAAATTAGCTTAATTGATGCAGCCTTCATTTAATGGGAAGAAAACCTTCAAATGATCACCAAAACTTAAGTCAAGTTTAATCTTGATTCAAATTAATTATTGATGCATTTCATTGTTTCATGTTTTGATCACAACAATCAAACTTTTATTGAAAGCTTTTACCTATCAAGGTACAAGTGAGGATGTTAAACTTTCACTAAACTTCAATTCCAAATTATATAACTATCATACACAAATGGGTCACAATTTCCTTCCTATGTTGGTCACCATTACTAACCAATCTTTTGATATGAATTTCAAAACATGTGCACAATGTTGCAAGATCATTTTGCTTACTGTCCTTTTCAAAGACTAAGTTTTCCATTAGCCTTGAGAAGCAAGTCCAAAATTCTTACACATTTCATAGCCTTGTTATATGTTACCTAAATTGAAAGTGGTTGGAGTTAAATTTATGTTCACACTTTTGTTTTATTTAATTTGAAATTGTAGCTCTCATGCATGTTGGGAATTCAACTTCAACATTTGGTAGTTATCATGCTTATGATAGTAGTTTATGTTAACAATATAAACGTTTGAATTTTTGAATTTAAAAAAATTAATAATGATTAGGCTACCATTTAACAAGTTACAAAAGTTTTGAATGTTGATACATAACATGTTTCAAGGACAATGACTAGTTTGAAGGATCACTAAATCTTTGACAAGGGTGCCAAGCTACTTTTAAGTTCAAAATTTCCCCCTTATTGAAATGCTAGTGCTAGTTTCAAATTTAATTCTTAAAGTTTAAATGACACCAAGTTTATATATTTAAAAAAAATTAAATTAAAAGGGGGATCGTTTTTTAATCCTTTCTTAAAATTGTTCTAGTAAAAATCACAATTTTTTTTGAATATAATGTCTTTAGATATAATTATAGTGTCCTATTGATTACAAATGAAAAACACCTTACAAAATTTTTCCTTTGAAGAAATTGTTGTTTTGTTCATGTTTGAATTCAATTACTTGAAGTTTGGTCTATTTGATCATTTTCCTTTAAATGTAATACTTTGGCAATAGAATTAGACTTAATTTTGTTCATAATCTTGAATTTTTTTCACAACCAACCAAAGCCCATTTAGTACATCATTTTGAAGTTATTTATTTAATTTCTAAGTAAAAGTCCTTTAACAAAGTGATTTCTTAATTTGATTTATTGAAGTATTACTCCAATATGATTGGGTAGTTAATTCAAAACTTTTTGATTGCAAAAGTTTTGTACACTTAGTAGATTTATCATTGGTGGTCTTACCAACTTGTCATGGTAATAGCATCCCAATGGCACATTTATAAATTTGTTAAAGTGGGAATCTTGAAATTGTCTAATTATGAGTCCCAAAATTTAATCGAAACCTCATAACTTCCTAAAAAATGTATAATAATTTGGATAATTCAAAGACAAATGTATGATTTGTCTTGTAGTTCTTGAAAAAAAATTCCAACATAAAACAATTCTTTTTACTTGAACATCATTTGGTTCCCCATGTGATATTATTTTAAATGGGCAAGAGTCAAATTTGTCTAAATGGTTATAACTTTGAACCATTAAATTTAATTTGGCAATGAAAGTTTATTACATTGTAACTTGCATTGAAAACTTTCCAAATTCATAAATATCACTTATGGATTATATTTGGGTGCCCAAACCTTGTCCTACAAATTTTTTAGTTACATTGGAATCCTCATTCCTAACATGAGGATGCAATTTGGAATCATGTGAATCCTTCCTTTGCATTTAGACACAATTTCCATGATCCTTGAAACTACATTTGAAACATGTCATGCTTCGACTTCATTCCTAGTTCATTTTCTTTGTTTTGCCTTAATTTTAACCATAAACCCACGAATAAAGTCACAAAAATATCAAATAAAAAAAAAATTCAAATTGCAAAAGACAAATCACATGAAAATTGGGCAAGGAATGGTTCAACATTGAACATTGGTTATGTTTGTAATCAAGGCCATGACACTTTATATTGCTCTAATACACTCAAGAAAACCCACATTGAAATTATGCATGTAATTGGTGTGACCATAGTTATGGCAACTTCATTTGTAACTATTTGTTTAACCATGAGTATGACAATTTGATACATTTACTAAACCTTTTTTAAATGCACATACTTTTCAACATTTATTCAAACATGGTTATGGTAATTTGCATCCATCAACAAATCACCTAAAAAATCCACAAAAAAATTAAAATATTTTTTCAATTATGACTATGGCAATTTGCATCCATCAAAAAAATTTCTAAAAAATGCATACATTTCAAAGTTTTTTTTTATCAGCCATGGCTATGGTAGCTTGCATCTACCAACAATTTTTTTATAAAAATGCACACATTTCAAAACATCTTATTAGTTATGGGTTTCATGGAAACTTGCATCCATCAATAAATCTTTAAAAAAATGCACACATTTATAAAAATATTATTAGTTATAGCCACAGTAGTTTGCATCCACCAACAAATCTTCTTAAAAATGTAAACAATTTTCATCATTCTCTATGGCAACTTGAATTCATGAAAGAAACCTTTCAATTTTGCACACATTTTTCAACATTTGCTAAAATATGGTTATTGTATGTTGTATTCATCAACTAATGCACACATTTATGAACATTTTTTCAAACATGATAGTGGTAGTTTACATTCATAAACTAATGTTTCAAATTTGCACATAATTATTAACATTTGTTGAAAGGTTTTGCAACTTAATTATTAAAACTTGTTATGTTTAACTTTCAAATATTGATGCATGGTTATGGCAACCTTCTTTTAATAGCTTAACATTTCTCACAACCTTTTTTTATACACCCATAGGTCAGTCAAATAATATTAAGGTTGAAAATCTTGTCAATTCACAAATTTGTAACAAAATGCAAACCTAAGGCACATTCCCTAACTCCCAAGTGAGAAATGGGGGTGTAGCTTTAGGATGGGATTAGGATGAATTCATAAACATGAATATAAAGTGAAATTGATTTGCAAAAATAAAAAAAAGATAAAACGGTTCATGCAAAGTTGGAACCAAATTGGTGCATGAATTAATTTAGTTATGATGTCGCAACCCTAGCCTTGGGCTTACGATCAAAGCAAGGGTTAGCACATTTATGGGCCAAGAGTGAGCTTGAGAGTAACACTTCATACTCTTAGGAGTGCAAGAGAATGTGAGGGAATGAACCCCCACACTCCCAAAATGAACCCCCACACTCCCAAATGAACTCTCACTTTGGGAATTGGAGTCCCAATGGACTTCCGAATTTTTAGAGAGCGATTTCAAGGATCAAAATTCATTGGATTGAGAAGTTCTTTATATTATTGAAAATTTCTTGGAACATAAATGTTTTAAATGGGCTCAAGTGCTTAAAACACAAATTATGGCCAAAAGAAAGGTCAGGAGTCAAATTGTCAATTTGATTCGCAATTTGATTCCTGACCATTAAAAGTCAAAAATCACTTTGATTTCCTTGCGTGTAGGTGGCGTGTCACATACCATAGGAAAGCTCTTGACAAGGGATATAACTTCACTTTAGACCTCATCTTAATCAGAGGTTTCCACACAAAATTATGCATCTCCAAAGTCACGGGAGTCCCAATTTTGGGAATTTCGCGACTCCCACTTGGGAGTCCCGAGACAAAATGACATTTGGGTGTTGGCCTTGTGGCCAAGCATAGAGATTACTATAAGGTGGAAGGTGGTGGCTTCCCTCAAGTCTGGGTCGTGGTGAGTCTTGTGAGTCCGAGTTTGCCCGTGGCTCGTCCATGCACTAAATGTGCTCCAACTATGCATTAACCAACTTATTGTTTGGTTTGTGCAAGTCCATGTTAGTAATTGATTTGCTTGTCATTCTTCCTAGTCCCATGTCGGAGTTCCAGCACACCCTTCTACCCTTGAAGTGTTTCAAACCAGAAAACGTGCCCCAATTCCTTTTCCTTTCGTTGTCTTCACCTTTGGATTTGTAGTTGAATCCATCAAGAAGATTGGGGGTGTGTCATATGAATATTGCAACTCCACCACCTCATTATAATTCCCACACATGACCTTTGATTGAAAAGCTCATAAAGGCAACACTATGCTTTTGAGGAGTTCATTCCAACGTTGTATGACATGTTTAAATTAAAAATCGTTTAACCCATATTTCATGGGTTTTAGTGGTTGGGAATGAAATTGCCAATTTGACTACCATCCATTTTTTTGGCCATATATAAGTTTTAATTCACAACATCAAATGAATAATGCAAGCCCGTTGTTAATATTTAAATTTTAGTACCTTTTTAATGGTATATTAAAAACCTAATTCAGACCATGTTTACTACTTGCATGTTTGGCCCAAAAGTTCAAGACTCCTATGGGACTACAACTCCCTGAGTGTACATCATTTGGGAGTGTTTAAGATTCATTTTTTCGCACTCTTTCATGTTTGTGTGAATTTGTTCGAGTCCCAAGATAATCTCTTGGCCCACTTTGATTTTCATTGCTTCATTTCAATCATGAACCCAAGGTTAAGGTTGTGACATCTTTCCTCATAATTCTCATAGCCTTTTTCTAAAGCCTAGAAGTTGTAACACACAATACTCTCCTAAAGCCTATCTTGTTATGTCATATAACATTTGGGTGAGAAGGCGTACCTTCACATTTTCACAATGCCTTTACAACCTCCCCCACATAATCCTCAAGCACATTGTCATTATATTGCAACCTTATCAACTTTTTGCCTCACAACCTTATACTTTGTGTAAATTAGACCAACTGTCACCACAACAAATCAAGGTTTAATTTATTAGTGTAATTGACCAAAAATTACCCAAAATGGATAAGACTAAAAAAGACATCGTAGTCATGTTGGACAAGTTTTTAATAATGTCTAGTGCAATTAGGTGTTTTTTTTTAATAGGCCCATGGTAGCACTTTTGATGTTGGATTTTTTGCTTGGTGGTTTTTATTAACTAGCGGGTGTTTATAGACAAATACAACAAATCAAAATGGTGGTCACTTTTGACTAGCCATTTATTTAACGTGTGGCAACATATCATGTCAATGTTTCGTGATGTGGTAAAAAGGTAGGTTAGTAGGCATCTACACCATCCTTACAACCATAGGTTTACAATGTACATGTACATCATAAATTATACACATCACCAATTATACAAATTCTTATATATACATGATTTGCCCAAATTTGAACCCAAGATGTCATGGAAGCATCCAATGCTTTTGCCATCAAATTACACAATTTTTTGTTGACAAAACATGTGCAATATTTCATTTTACCTTCATCACATTTGGCATCAGCAGTAAAATTACAGAGATTGTGCATTTGTTCTCAATACATATCATGTTCTTAGTGTCTGTTGGATTGCCATTGCTCTGGCTTTCTACACATCCCATTGTTGAGCGGTTCTGTGTAATTGATGAATCTGCCACCCCCAGACCTTAATGTCCTGGAATGGTCTTGCCCTTGCCCATTATGTTGGGTGCAATCTCCTAGCTTGCCCTAGCAGGGTTGTTGGGTACCTTACCCAACATAATCAGCATGCAGTTGACCATTCTATAGTGCATAATGTTACAATGTGCAAAGTTTTTTGATGAAGATTTCCATTTATGGCCACCTTTACAAGTGTTATGGTGGATCATACTATACACTTTGATAGGTCAGGTTCTCTTCTTTTTTGGCACCTCCAAAAATCATTAGGAAATCCCCAAATTGATGTACTTTTTTTTTTTTTTCCCCTTCAAATGAAGCAAATAAAAAATGATGTTAAACTTATTAAAAATTTCTTCAGTAAAATCAATATATTTTATAAATGTTCAAATGAGTTATAAGAAAATGCTTTTGAAAAATATATATTGTGAAAAACATTAAACATGTAAAACTATGATTCTTCCATTTCAAACTCTATTCATTATGTGATTGTACTAGGTAGGTCATAGGAAGTAGGTAGGTAGATAGGTGGGTAGAAAAGGTAGGTATGTTCCAAGATGGTAAATGGGATGTAGGAAGTAGGTAGTTAACGCATAATCATAAGTATGTAGGTTGAAGATAGGTAAACTTAAGTAGGTAGGTATGTTGTAAAACATGGTAGGTGGGATGTACAAGGTAGGTTATAGGTAAGTAAAAAGGTTAGTTAATTATAAGTAGGTAGGTTGGAGGTAGGTCGACGTAGCCAAATTAGATGGTAGGTAGGTAAGTATGTTCTAAGATGATGGGTAAAAAGTAAGTAAGGAAGGTTATATGACATGAGAGGTATGATGTCAATTTGTAGGTGGTATATAGGAGGTAAAATGTAGGTTATAGGTAGGTAAGTTGTAGGATAAAAGGAGGTATGAAGACATAGGTAGGTAGGTTGTAGAATGGTAAGTGAGAGGTATGATGGTAAATTATAAATAAAAGATATGTAGGTTGTAGGATGGAAGTTGATGTCCTAGGTAGATAGGCTTAAGTTACCTACCTACTTTGTTGGCCTATGAATTAGCATGAAATATTCCATTTGACCATAATATCATTGGTCATCTTAACCAAAAATGTCATTTTTTGGGTTCAATTTGATTAAATGTCCCACTTGATTAAAAAATCATTGGCCATTTTGACTAAGGGCATGTCATTTGTTTTTGTCCAAGTTGATTAAATGTCCCACTTGATTAAAAAATCATTGGCCATTTTGACTAAGGGCATGTCATTTGTTTTTGTCCAAGTTGATTAAATGTCCCATTTGATTAAAAAATCATTGGCCATTTTTATTAAGGGCATGTCATTTATTTTTGTCCAAGTTGATTAAATGTCCCACTTGATTAAAAAATCATTGGCCATTTTGATTAGGGGTGTCATTTAAAAAATTCAACTTGATTAAATGTCCCACTTCATAAAAAATCATTGACCATTTTGACCAAGGTGGTCATTTTTTTGTTCAACTTGGTTAGATGTCCAGTTTGATACATAGTCAAACCTCACTTTAATTAAGTTGATGGTCAAAAAATACAAATGTCATTCAAGTTTCAACCGTCTAGTTAAAATTCTTATGTTGTTGAATTTGTATAATCCAAACACTTTGCCCCTAAAAATGCCCCCAATGTTCTCTTTGACATGTTGGCATACTTCATAGTAATGAAGCAAAATATGACAACACAATGAATAATAAAAAATATTTCAAAGAGGAAACATGTAATGGATATTGCTTGCAAGCATACCCAAACTTGCATTAAAAACTATGTTCCATTAGTTCATTGTGCATTTGTTTAGTGCATGCCTCCAACTTAATTTCTACATGTACACAACTTAATAATAATATTAAAAGAACAATGTTGCAACTAGGAGCATGAACATGATGGTCATGGGGATTAGGCCAATGAAAAAAATATCATTATGAAACCATAATCATGAGAGCAAGACTATGAACGTGATGTCCTTTGAGATTTGAACAAAACAAAACACTATTATTAAAAAAACATGATCACAACAATATGACAACTTGAACCTAAATAGACAATAATACCCTAAATAAAAAGAATAATACATTGAACAACATGGCAACTAGCTTTAAAAAAAACACCATGGACAACAAAAACAAGATCATGAAACATTCTAGCAACTCATACCTAAGCATATAATAATACCACAAAGAAAGAAAAATAAGACCATGAACCACATGGCAACCAAAACCTGACAAAAGAAAAACACCATGATCAAAGGAGTAAGATCACAAATACCATGGCAATTGGAACTTGAACAAACAATAAATACATGAATAGGAATAACAAGATCACAAACCATGCCAATTAAGACTTAAGCAAAAAGAAAAACACCATGATTGGAAGGGTTTTGGTTCATTAGAATGGACCAAAAACAAATAAATATTTTCAAAGTTTGGTATTCAATTCATGAAATATAGATTTTAAATTAAGGTGTTAAAAAATCTATGTTGCTATTTTGACAAACTTAAATACTAGCTAAATATTATTAAAAATAATATCAAACATATATTTTGCATTATGTTTTCATATATTGAACTTGTCATGTTCCCAATTTCAATTATCAAAATTCCCATAATTAATATTAATTTATTTGAAAATTCTATATTAAATTTGTCAGTGGACATTCATGGACAATATTTTATGGTACTTCTAATGGAAAGAAGGTAAAAAGAACTTATGACATGCTCTTTAATTTTGCACATTAAGGAAAGAGGGATGTGTAAAAGCTTTTAAGATGGGGATTAGGATGATGTGACAAGTTCATGAGCTTTTCATAAACAAGTCACTTGCACAAGCTAAACAATAACGTTGATTAAAGGAATGGGACCAACTTTGGTCATGGACTTGCTTTGGACTCATCACACTTCCATGCCTCAAACTTTGGACCTTGTCATGGGGATTACATTGAAATGACTTCTTGTCTTGGTTTTGGGTCCCATAAATTTGTGGATTCATAACTTTTTTATATGAGCTTTGATTGAGGAATTTTCACTTACAAAGTTATAGCCCTTAACAAGATCTTTGCAACAATTTTTTGCACACTTCCATCAAGGGTCATTTGACCTTTGTTTCTTAGGTTTTCATGGTTAGGACTCAAGTTGTCGATACGATTTTTAAAAAAAAAGAAGTTTTTGTGCAATTTAACTTGTAGTTCCAAATGAAGAATGTGAGTTTACTTTTGATATGTATGTTTTGAGAGCTTTTCAATGGCATAAAAAACTTTTGATCTGCACAAGGGGTACCTTTGCACTTTTGTCCCAAATTTTTGGGCCATTTTTGAACTCCAACTCCCATAGTGAAAGTTCATCCCAAAAGTCTTAAAAATGTTTCATTTTCATTCTCACAATGTTTTCGACCTCTTTCTTGCCTTAGTTTATTCTCAACTCATTTCTTCTTTTCCATGCCCTAGTTTTGATCATGAATCCAAGTACACAAACAAAATCAAAGGATACATTTAGACGACTCACCATGGCCCAAACTTGAGAGGAGTTAAATCCTCTCCTCCCTATAATATATTTTATAAATTATAATGAAAATTGCATAAAAATGGCACAACTTTTGGAGACTTCCAAATGGGATTTTTGAAATCCCCAAATTATGAATTTTGTGGGTTCATAACTCATTCATATGGAGTTTGATTGAGGAGCTTTTTGAAGCAAATGTTGTAGCCATTGAAAAAGCCATTTCAACGATGTATTGCTTATTCCAATAGTACTTCTCCAATTCTGAGCAATTTGAACTTTTTGTTGAACATTTTAATGGTCAAAAATTAATTTGTTAGTTCGATTCTTAACTTCAAAAATAATAATCATAACTTGTATTTTAGATTTTGGAATGGCAAATGTGACATCATTCTAGATATATAATTTTCAAGATCTTTCTAACAATCAAAAAGAGGCTTCATTTGGACAACCTTTGATCCCCAAACGTTTTAAATTTTTTTTGTGACATCATACAACTCAAATTGTTAAAGTGGAAATCCATTTGGGATTGTTGGGACTCATTTTTGTACAATTGAATTTGTCATGATTTTGATTATGGATGACATTTCAACAATTGAATGATCAATCATCACATTAAATCTATACAATTTGTTATTATTATCAAATATATTTTTATTTCGACATAATATCAAGATGAAATTTCCATAATTTATCACTTTTATTCCAAAATCAAATTTGAAAAAAAAAAAACTCAACTAAATAAGTATTATGATAATATTGGGTAGAAATGTTGTAAAATTAAAGAAGAAAACACCATGGGTGTTGCGTTTCTTTTTCAAAATTTTAATGTCAATTGAATGTCAATAATCTAAAACAACATAGAGCCATCTTTACATCATGGATCAAAAATTTGAAGCATCCTTCTATATTTTTGAATTTCTAGGTTAAAATCTAGCAAAAGTTTTCAAAAAATTTCAAAACAATTCAAAAGAATGGGGGAAAAAAAAAATCAAATATCTTAAATGTAAAAATCTTAAGAGATCTTTTTATATTTATGACATGTAGGTCAAAACTTGGCAAAAAAAACAATTCCAGAAATTTCCAAAGAACCTTCAAAAAACATCAATTTCTAGAATATAAAAATAAAAATCTTTAAACATCCTTGTACAATTTCTGACTATTACCTAGTGTTTTTTTTGTGGCAAATTTTTTTCCAAATTTTTTTCCCTTGTCAACTATTCCTTTAAAAATGCCAAAAATCGAAAATAATTCAAAAAATTGTCATGTGTCTACACATTGTTCAACCGCAAGTAGCCAGGATATGAAAGGATTTTAATAAATTTATACTTTCATACCTAGTTTATAGCCAAATGTGGCTAAATCTCCTTGTGGATGATTTGCTAGTGCAACAAAATCAAAAGATTGGGAGGAAAAAAAAAAAAAAAAAAAAAAAAAAAAAAAAAAAAAAAAAAAAAAAAAAAAAAAGGAAAAAAAAAAAAAAAAAAAAAAA
>Ga0116227_10003041_pt1 | contig 37636 bp, 33 predicted proteins | sample S1TSphgellanicum_FD_89693 | JGI IMG/M metagenome (GOLD analysis project Ga0116227, IMG submission 89693) | Host-associated microbial communities from peat moss isolated from Minnesota, USA - S1T2_Fb - Sphagnum magellanicum MG | ecosystem: Host-associated > Plants > Peat moss > Unclassified...
ACGGTGCACGGCCCCGCTTCGATCACGGTGACCGGGACGTACCGCCCATCGGCGGTGAACACGCTCGTCATCCCGACCTTGCGGCCGATGATGTTTTTCATCTTAACTCCACGTACCCTGGCGTTCATCTAAGGTCTTCCGCCGCGACGCACAAATACGATGCGTTCGCGGCTGGACCACAACTGCCGTAGAATATCAAACGCTATCGAATTGGTCAAGGACGCGATGCTGCTCTAGCGTTTGATTTGTTGAAAATCGGGGCGGCGAGGGCCCCCCGATCGCCCCTGGGCCGGGGCTCCCCGGCCCCGCTGCGCGCGAGCGCGGAGGGGAGGTGGCGGGCCTTGGCCGCGCCTCGCCGGCGGGGGCGGCGGGAGCGAGGTCGATCGTTGCGCGGACGCCCGGCATCGTGATGGCATTTGTGGTATCGTGATGGTATGCATCGCATTCAGGTTTCGCTGACGGACCAGCAAGAACGAGCCCTGCGGGATATGGCGCGGATGCGGCGGTCGTCGATTTCGGCCCTCATCCGCGAGGGAGTGGACCTTGTGCTCAAGCCGAACTTCAACGATCGTTCGGTTGCGCTCGAACGGGCCCGGACCGTCTTGGGCGCTTTCGACTCATCCGCTAGCGACGTTTCGGAGCGGCACGATCACTATTTGGCCGAGGCGTATGTCGGGGCGGACCCGGAAGCTTGAGTTCGGTATTCTGCGACACATCCGGGCTCTACGCTCTCCTCGATCGAAGCGATCTGCACGCGCCGGCAGCGGTGGCCGCGTGGGAATCACTCGTCGCCGGTTCGGCGGCGCTCGTCACGACGAATTATGTCGCGGTCGAGACCGTCGCGCTCGTGCAGGCTCGGCTCGGTATGCCGGCGGTCGACGGGTTGCGTACGCTCCTCGATCCCTTTGTCGCGGTTCACTTCGTCGATTCAGGCCTACATCAAGCGGCACTCGAGCAGGTCGTCGCACTCTCGCGCCGGGCGGTTAGCCTCGTCGATTGCGCGAGCTTCGCTTTCATGCGACAAAACGGGGTGCGTTCGGCCTTCACGTTCGACCGACATTTCACCGAATTCGGCTTCTCGCTCATTCCGGACGAAACACGGGTGTGATGAACATCGCGTCGCCGAACGAGAAGAACCGGTACCCGAGGTCGACGGCCTCCCGGTAGGCCGCGCGGATCCGATCGTAGCCGCCGAACGCGCTAACTAAGACGAGAAGCGTCGAGGCGGGAAGGTGGAAGTTCGTCAGAAGCGCGTCCGCCACCCGAAACGTGAAACCGGGTGAAATGAAGAGCGACGTCTCGTCGTCGCCCGCGACGACCCGGCCGTGCCGCAGCGCCGAGGCTTCGAGGGCGCGGAGCGTGGTCGTGCCCGCGACCACGACGCGGCGCCCCTCCGCCCGCGCGGCGTTGACCGCGTTCGCGGTCGCGTTCGGGATCGCATACCGTTCGGCGTGCATCGCATGCTCGTCGATCGAATCGCCCTCCATCGGCTTGAAGGTGCCGAGCCCGACGTCGAGGACCAGCGGCACGATCCGGACGCCGCGCGCCCGAATCGCCTCGACGATCCGGGGCGTGAAGTGCAGGGACGCCGTCGGCGCCGCGACGCTCCCCGGCACGCGCGCGAAGATCGTCTGATAGCGCGCGGCCCGCGCCTCGTCGCCCGGTCCGACGTACGGGGGCAGGGGCAGTTCGCCGAAGCGTTCCAGGAGCTCATCGAGCGCGACGCCGTCGGGAAAGCGGACGACGCGGGTGCCGTCCGGCGCCGTCGACACGACCTCGAGCGTCGCGACGTCGCCGAACCGGACGACCGCGCCCGGGCGCATCCGTCGCCCCGGGCGGACGAGCGCGTGCCACGAGCGCGCCGCCGGATCGAACGGACCGCCGTCTGCGGGCCGCAACAACAGCACTTCCGCCGCACCGCCGCCCGGCGTGCGCTCGCCGTGCAGGCGCGCCCGCACGACGCGCGTCTCGTTGACGACGAGCACGTCGTCCGGCCGCAGCAGCTCCGGAAAGGCCGTGAAGCGCTCGTGCCGGAGCGGACCTTCCTCGGGGAGGACGAGCAGCCGCGCGGAATCCGCCGGGTCCGCCGGCGTCTTCGCGATCGCGCTCTCCGGAAGGTCGTACCGGTACGCGGCGACGCTGCGAAGCGGGTCGCTACGCGCGGCCGAGCGCCGTTCCGGGGAAATAGAAGGCGAGGATCTCGGCGGCGGAAAGGCCGCGGTCGCCCATCATCCGTGCGCCCGCCTGGCACATGCCGACCCCATGGCCGCGTCCCGTCCCGGCGAGTTCGAGGACGCCGTCGTTCGCCCGGAAGGTCGCGGAGCGCACGAACGTGCTCCGGACGAGCGACGTTCCGAGGGCGCTGCGCACGTCGACCGGCGACGCGTCGTAGGTCGCGGACGCGCCGACGAAGGCGATGCCCGTCGGACGATCGTCGGCGCTCGGACTTTCGAGCCGCACGTCGCGAAGCTCGCCGATTCCGCGAATCCGGTCGCCGAGGGCCGACTCGACCTCCGGCGCCGGGACCTCCGCCGTCCACGAAAAGTTGGGCGTCCCCGCACAGTTCGGATCGGGGATGCTCGTGAGATAGGGATACGGCGTCTTCCAGACGTCGGCCGCATCGGCCGTGCGGCCCCCGCAGCAGGCGCTGTATGCCATGCGCGCGGGCGCGGCCCCGTAGGTGACGACTTGGCTCGCCGTCGCGTCGATCGCGGCGCGGCACTCGACCGACTCGCCCTCGACGCCGCCGTAGTGCTGATCGGTCTCCGCGGCAACCACGTCGTAGGGTTTTGCGGGACGCAGCCTGCCGAGTACGTAGGTCCGCGACGCGATCGCCTGCGCCCCTTGCGCGCCCGGCGCCCACGACGCAGAGATCTCCTTACCGAGCACGCCGTACAAATACGCGTCCAGCGGCAACGAATTGATGAGGGCGGGCCGCCCGTCGGGAAGCCGAACGGTTGCGAACGTGCCCCGATAGGTCCCGCCGTTCCAGGCGAAGCGCCATCCGTCGATCGCTTGGGGCGCTTCGAAAGCACCGCTCGCGAGCAAAACGCGGACGACCGCAGGCGACTCCGGATTCTCGACGTCGAGACCGCCCGTCGCCCGAGCCGGTCGCGGGGCCGCCGCGAACGCCGCCGCGGCAAAGAGAAACTCCGTTCGGCGCACGGACGATACATCGGCGGTGCCTGTGGATAAGTCCTCTCGGCCCCGCCCTTCGCCCTTCGCCCTTCGCCCTTCGCCCTTCGCCCTTCGACAAGCTCAGGGTGACGTGGATCAGAGGAGCTTTTGTTGGCGGGCTGTGTCGGCGTCGGCGGGGGGGACGAGGTCGAGGTGCTCGTAGGCGTCGGGAGTGACTTTGCGGCCGCTGGCGGTGCGCACGACGAAGCCGATCTTCAGGAGGTACGGCTCGACCACGTCCTCGAGCGTTTCGGCGTCTTCGGTGAGTGTCGCCGCGATCGCGCCGATGCCGACGGGGCCGCCGCGGTACTGCTCGGCGATCGTGCGCAGAAACGCACGGTCGAGCCGGTCGAGGCCGCGGCCGTCGACGCCTTCGCGACGTAAGGCTTCGTCCGCCACGGGTTCGGTGATCTTACCGTCCGCGCGCACTTCGGCGTAGTCGCGCACGCGGCGCAAGAGACGGTTCGCGATGCGCGGCGTGCCGCGGCTGCGCCGCGCGATCGTGGCGGCGCCCGCCGGATCGATCGGAATCTCGAGCATGCCGGCGCTGCGGGTCACGATGCGCTCGAGTTCTTCATCACTGTAGTAATCCAAATGGTAGAGCAGGCCGAAGCGTTCGCGCAGCGGCGCCGAGAGCATGCCCGCGCGGGTGGTCGCGCCCACGAGCGTGAAACGCTCGACGGGGATCTTGTACGTCTTCGCGTAGGCGCCGCTGTCCATGACGATGTCGACTCGAAAATCTTCCATCGCGGGATAGAGAAACTCTTCGACGACGCCGCCGAGGCGGTGGATCTCGTCGATGAAGAGCACGTCGCCCGGCTGCAGCGAGGTCAGGATGCCGACGAGATCTTTCGGTTTGTCGAGCGTCGGCCCCGAGGTCGTGCGCATCGCGCTCGCGAGGTCGCGCGCGATCAAAGACGCGAGCGTGGTCTTACCGAGACCCGGCGGACCGTAGAACAGCACGTGCTCGAGCGGCTCGCCGCGCCGCTTGGCGGCGTCGATTGCGATCTTGAGGTTGTCGACGACGGCGAGTTGTCCGACGTATTCGTCGAAGGAGCGCGGCCGCAGCGACGCGCCGAGCGTCGTCTCGTCGAGCGTCTCCGCCGGAACGACCAGCCGCTCGGGGTCCTGCGGTCCGAGGATCACCTTGCGCGCGCTCTCGCGCGGTTCGTCGCTCACGTCAGGCCGGCGTCGCTTCCGCGCGCCGGTTCTTCAAGCGATAGGCTTCCGCGAGTAACGTTTCCGCATCCGCGACGCGCGGCGCGGCGGCGAGCGCCTCCGCGATCATCGCCTCCGCCTCGCCGCGTTTGTATTCGAGTTGCAGCAGTACGCCGAGCGCTTCTTCCGCGAAGCCGGGAATCGTTTCGCTCGGGCGCGGCTCCGCGTCGCGAATCAAGAGAAAGCGCGTCACTTTGCCTTGCAGCTTCGCAACGATATCGCGCGCCTTCTGCTGGCCGATGCCCGGGAGCTTGACGAGGTATCCGTGATCGGCCGTGTCGATCGCTTGCGCGATGCGCGCCATCGGTTGCGAAAAGGCCCGCGCCGCCGTCTTCGGCCCGATGCTCGCAACCGTGATCAGCGCTTCGAAAAAATCGCGTTCCACGGCGTTCGTAAACCCGAAGAACGTAAACCGGCCGCTGTTGCCCTCGAGGTTGAACGTCGGATGCACCTCGAGCGTCACGCGCTCGCCGACGGCCGAGGGCAACTTCTCGGCGACGCAGGGAGGCAGCACGATCTCGTACGCGAGACCTCCGACGTCCAGGAGCACGGTCGCTTCACCGCGCTCGACGATCGCGCCCGCGATGCGCGAGAACACGCGCGCCGCCTACGCGATTCCGAGCCCGGCGAGGCGCGCCTCGACCTGCTCGATGTTGGCGAGCGCGAGCGCGAGTGCGAGCGCGTCCGACACGTCGTCGGGCTCGGGCGCCGCCGCGAGGGCGAGGTGGATCATGACCATGCGTTTGACTTGTTCCTTGCGCGCGGCGCCCGAGCCCGTCAGCGCGCGCTTGACGTTGGAATGGCCCAAGTGCCGGACGCGCACGCCGTGCGCGTAGGCGGCGAGGCAGAGCACGCCGCGCGCATGCCCCATCAGCACCGCGGTACTCGGATTCTTGTAGGCGGTCCACAGTTCTTCGACCACCATCACGTCGGGCCGCGTCGCGACGATCGTCGCGGAAAGTTCCGCGTGGAGTTGGCCGAGCCGATGCTCGAGCGGAGCCCGGACGGCGGGCGTGATGATCCCGGCTTCGATCAGCCGCGGCGCGACGCCGGCGCCGCATTCGATCGCACCGTAGCCCGTGATCCGAAGTCCCGGATCGATTCCGAGAATCCGCACGCTACTGCCCTTCCTTCGAGACGCCGTTGACGTAGAGCATCACGGTCTCACCCGGACGCAGCGACGCGTTCGCGCCGGGTTCCGTGCGCGCGACCGTCCCGTCCGGCCCTTCCTGCACGTACGACGTGTTGCCGATCTTGTACCCGGCATTTTGCAACAGCGTCTGCGCGTCGGCGGCGGATTTGCCCGCGACGTCGGGGACGAGTCCCGGCACGGCGACGTCGAGCGTGACGGACGCGCCCTTCTTGAGGGCCGTGCCGCGATCGGGCGTTTGCTTCATCACCGTACCGAGCGGCGACGAGCCGTCGACCACGTATGCGATATCGGTTTGCAAGCCGGCGGCTTCGAGCGCGCCCGACGCGTCGCCGACCGTGCGCCCCTCCACGTCGGGTACGTTCACGACGGGCGGCCCGCTGCTCACGACCACCTCGACCGTCGAATCCGGATCGACGTTCGCACCCGGCTGCGGGTTCTGCGTCGTGATCGTGTCCGCGGGAATCTCATCGCTCGGATCGCGCTCGCTGATCACGAGTTTGAGCCGGCGCGACGCAAGCGCGGCCGTCGCGTCGTCGATCGTCTGCGAAACGATGTCGGGCACCGCCACGGGCTGCGCGCCTTGCGAGACGACGAGCACCACCTCCGAATGAATCGCGACGGACGTCCCCGGTGCCGGCCGCTGCGAGAGCACGGTTCCGCGCGCCGCCGAATCGTATTTCCCGACGATCTTCGGCACCAGCTTCTCGTTGCGCAGATAGCGCGTCGCGTCGTCGCTCGAATACTGCCGGACGTCGATCAATTGCACGACGGGCAGCCCGGTGCTCACGTAGAGCTGCACGATCGAGTGCGACGCGACGTCCGTCTTCGGACCCGGATCCTGTTTGACGACGCGATCCGTCGCAACCGTTTCGCTCGCCACGGGAACCACGTCGTAGCGCAATCCCAATTTCGCGAGCTGCGCTTCCGCGTCGGACGACGTGAGGCCGAGGATGCTCGGAAGCACGATCGGCGACGGGGAAAACGGACCGCCTTGGCGGCTCGTCACGACGTAGCCGATCCCGATCGCAACCGCGAGCGCCGCGATGACGGCAACGAGCGAAAGCGGCGAGAGGGCTGCGCCGCGGCGCGGGACGCCGGCGACGGCCGCGGCCGGCGGCGCGCGGTCGGGTAACGGTGAGGGACGCGGTTTCGGTCGGGGAACGGTCACGGGGGCGTGCGCGGTCGCTTCGAACGGCGTCGCCAAGAGCGGGTGTTCGCGCGCTTCGCGCAATGCCTTCGCGACGGCGGCCGCGGACTCGAAGCGGGCGGCGGGATCCTTTTGCATCAATTTGCGTACGATCGCCGCGAGCGCCGGGCTGATCGAGGGATCGTCGGCGTCGACCGCCGGAACCGGATTCGAGACGTGTTTGAGGGCGACCGTGATCGGCGACTCGCCCGTGTACGGCAAATGGCCCGTCAACATTTGGTAGAGCACGATGCCCAAACTGTAGAGATCGCTCGTCTCGCGCAGGTCGTGGCCCTGCGCCTGCTCCGGCGAAATGTAGAAGACGCTGCCCATCACGAGGCCCGGTTGCGTCATCGTCATCGTCTGCGTCGTCACGGCCCGCGCGATTCCGAAATCGGAGATCTTCACGACGTCGTCGCGGGTAACCAGGATGTTGGCGGGCTTGACGTCGCGATGCAGCAGGCCCTGGCGGTGCGCGTAGGCCAGACCGTTGCAGATCTGCGCGGCGAAATCGATCGCGACCGGTTCCGGCAGGCGGCCGTCCTTTTCGATCATCTCGGCCAGCGTCGCACCGTCGATGAGCTCCATCACGATGAAGTAGCTCTCGCCTTCGCGGCCGACATCGTAGATGTTGACGATGTTCGGATGCGAGAGCTTGGCCGCGTGCTGCGCTTCCGTATAAAAGCGCGCGACGAAATCGGCGTCGGCCGCGAGCTCCGGCCGCAACACCTTGATCGCGACGCGGCGCCGCAAAACGGTGTCCATACCGGAATAAACGACGGCCATCCCGCCCTGCCCGATCCGTCCCTCGAGGCGGTAACGCTCCGAGAGGTTGCGCTCGATCATGTCCGACGCTTACCCGCGCTCGTGTGCGAGCGCCGCGGCCATGACGCGACGCGCGATCGGCGCGGCCACCACGCCGCCGTAGCCGGCATTCTCAACGACGATCGCGACGGCGACGCGGGGCGCGTCGGCGGGCGCGAACGCAACGAACCATGCGTGCGATCTTCCAGCCGGATTGGTCGCGGTCCCCGTCTTTCCGGCGACTACGACGTCCGGCAGTGCCGCCGCGGTGCCGGTCCCATGCCGCACGACCGCGACCATCATTCGGCCGACCTCCGCCGCGATGCCGGCGGACACCGGTTCGGCGAGCGAGCCGGGCACGCCGACCGTGCGGTCCGCGCCGTTCTCCCGAACGGCCCGCACCAGATACGGACGCGGTTCGCTACCGCCCGACGCGATGGTCGCCGCCACGAGCGCCATGCGCAGCGGTGTGACCAGCAGGTCGGCTTGCCCGAATCCGAGCTGGGCGAGGACCCCGGGCGACATGCCGCTACGCGACGGAAGCCGGTCGCGTTCGCTCGGCAGGGTGAACTCGAGACGGTCGCCCAGACCCCAGCGCGCGGCTTCCGCGAACCACCGGTCGGGGCCCAGGCGAAGCGCGATCTGCGCGAAATCCACATTGCTCGAGAGGGCGAACGCGCCCGTGAGATCCTGCGTGCCCGTTGCCTCGCCTTCGTCGTCGTGCACGACGAACGCGCCGACGGGCAGCGCTCCCGAGTCTTCGAAGGTCGAATCGAGCGTGACGACGCCCGCATCGAGCGCAGCCGCGGCGGTTTCGATCTTGAACGTCGAGCCCGGCGGATAGAGGCCGCCCGTCGCGCGATCGAGGAGCGGACTCGCGGCGTCGTGCGCGAGCGCGTCGAAGGTCGCATCCAAGCGTTCGGGCTCGAAGCTCGGCACGCTCGCGATCGCGAGTACTTCACCCGTGCGCGGGTCGAGCGCGACACCCGCGGCGCGCGGGTAGGCCGCGAGCGCCTCGTAGAGGCTGGATTGCACGGCGGGATCGATCGTCGTGATCACCGTCGCGCCGCGGATCGCCGGCCGCGGCGCCCGGCCGCCGGCAAGCTCCCGGATCTGCGTGACCGGATCGTTCGCGACCGCATGCGCGACGAGCACGTCGTCGTACGCCGCTTCGAGTCCGGCGGTTCCATAGCGTGTGGACGCATAGCCGACCGCATGCGCGGCGGCCGCGCCGAGCGGATACGTGCGCCCACGCGCGTTCGAAGCGGCGAGCACCGTTCCGTCGCGCGCGAGAATCGAGCCGCGGTAGGCGACGAGCAACGCCGCGCGCGGATTGTGCGGATCGAGCGCCAGGTGCGGCCCCGCGACCAGCTGGACGTAGAGTTGGCGGGCGAAGAGCAGCGCGTAGGCCGCGACGAAGATGACCACGAGACGCGCGATCGCGCGATTGATGTTCACGCTTTAGCCAACGCGGAACGACGTCAGGTTGCGACGCTCGCCGGCCGTTCGCGCAGGAGCGTCAGCCCTTCGTCGGTCCGCACCGCGAGATACGCGCCTTCGTGCGTGTCGCCGATCGCGGTGTTGACGAGTTGACGCATGCGATCCTCGGGCAACGCCGCAACGGCCAGGACCGGATCGACGTCGAGTTCCTGTAAGAGTCCGGGCGCGACGTATGCAGCGCGGGGCAGCGTGTCGAAAAACCGCTCCTCGTAGGGACCGTCGTGCCACGGTCCGCGTTTGCCGAAGACGGTCGCGTGGAAATCCCAAGCGCAGAGCTGTCGATCGTTCCACACGAAGTGGTCGCGTACGCACATGCGCCGGCAGACCGCGCACTGCGTCAACGCCTCGAGCGGATGCTCGACGCCGTCCAACACGTCTTCGGGGACGTCGTCCGCGTTCACGAGGTACGATTCCGCGAGCCGCTCGGGGACCTCCGCGTGCCATCCGACGCGCAGGAGCATCTCGAGATCGCGCAGCGGCGTGACGAACGCGTGCTCGTCCTCGGGTGGAAACGTCTGATCGACCCAGCCGCCGATGTTGTCCGCGGCGATCGACACGCGCTGCCAACCTTCGCCGAGCGAGACGCCGACCGGCGTCCACGCGAGCGGCACGAGCCACGCCGTCACTTGGCCCTTGTCGGGTCGCAGCGACGACACGAACGCAAGCGTACTCGCGTTGCCGCCGAGCACGTAGACGCGGCCCTCGCGGACGGGAACGGGTTTGATTTGCGGTCGATCCATCGACACGTTTGGTTACGGCCGTGCCCTGTGTCGGCCTCTGCCGAAAACTTCGCGCCCGCGCATGATGACGGCGCACGCGTCCCGAACCGACAGCCGAGCCCCGGCGAGGGGATCGACTGGTAAGAAAGAACCATCTATGGACGTCGCGTTCTGCTTCGTGGAGACACCGCTATGAACCGCGTACGTATTCTCGCGGCCCTCGTGGCCGTTGCGGCCGTCAGCGCCGGGCTTACGTGGAGCACCCATTCCGCCGGCGCGAATACCGCGCTCGGTGCGGCATCACCGAATTGGCCGGCGCGCTTCCGGGGCGAGCGTCCGTCGTGGGCGCGCCGCGACTTCGGGAACGAACACCGCCTCGTGAAGTTTCCGGGACCGATCCAGCACGTCGTCCTCATCTACATGGAGAACCGGACGGTCGACGATCTCTTCTCCGGGTACTACAAGGTGCCGTTTCCGGGCGGCGGCACCTTCGGCAGCGCACTGGATCTGCGCGACCCGAACGTTGCACCGACGCTCGCACCAAATCCGATCGGCGCGTATTTCGATCCGGATCACAGCCATCACCTCGGCTTCGTCCAGGAGTCGCTCGGGCATTACAACGACATTCCACTCGGGTGCGGCAACGGCAAGTGCCCCTCGACCGCCTCCGCGCTGACCTACGTTCCCGCTCCCGAACCGAGCCCGTACATCGCGATGATCAAGAATTTCGCGTACGCGAGTCACGTGTTGCAGGCGAATGCGGGGCCCAGTTACGCGGCGCATCAATATGCGATTGCAGGACAATCCGGCGGCCTGAGCGACAACGCGCCGCCGCCCTATCGATACGCGCCGAACGCGCAGTCGGAGAATCCCCAACCGGTGAAGAAAGCGATGGACGGCGACGACGCCGAAGACGCGGGAACCGCGGGATCGCTGCTGGGAGACTGCTTCTCGGGCGCGAATTACGTGGTGCCGACGCTCAACATGCTCGCGCCGTACCCCGGGACGGACGGCAACCCGCATCCGCCGTGCGCGGAATACACGACGATCCTCGATGAGATTGCCGCCGCTTACGGAAACCCCGTCGATGCGGATTGGCAGTACGTCGCGGCGGCGAACAATACGATTTGGGCTGCGCCGATGGCGATCGATCATCTCTATACGTCGTACGCCAACGGGAACAACAAGTCGACGCAGCCCTTTGCGGTCGATCCCGACGCCGTCGCGTTCGTCAACAATCTGTACGCGAAGTCGCCGGCTCGGCCGTTTGCAGCGCTCACGTACCTGACGCCGTGCCCGCACGAATCGGATCATCCGATCTCAAACGGCAGCGCCGACGGGCCCGCGTGGCTTGCATACGTCGTCAACGCGATCGGCGAAAGCAAGTATTGGCCGAACACCACGATCCTCGTAACGTGGGACGACTGGGGCGGGTTCTACGACCATTACCGGGCGAATGGGACGTGGCCGTACCATCCCAATCCCAATCCGTACGGTAATCCGAACGATACGAACGAGTGGGGCTTTCGCGTTCCCCTCATCGTGATCTCTCCGTACGTTACGGCGCGCGCCTACGTGTCGTCGCAGCTTCGCAGCCAAAGCGCGATGCTCAATTACGTCGAGAGTACGTTCGGACTCGCTAGTCTGCGTGCGGACGACATGTCGAACGGCTCCGATAATCTCGGTGACCTCTTCGACTTTCGGCACGCTCCGCTTCGGTACGTTCCGGTTACCGGCGGGTCCGTGTTCAACCCCGGACAGTTCTCGTGCGGTGCCTTGTAGTTCCGGCGACCGGCGGGCTCGCGATCTCGATCGGCGCAGCCGTGGCACTGGCGACGCCCGTGCGAATCGCCGCACCCGCACCCGCGCCCGCGCCGCGCGCCCCGCACTTCCGCGGCGACCGGCCGTCCTTCGCGCGACGTGACTTCGCGGGAACGCATCGCATCCTGGCGTTCCCGGGACAGATCCAGCACGTCGTTTTGATCTACATGGAGAACCGGACGCCCGACGATCTCTTCTCCGGCTATTTTCACGTGCCGTTCCCCGGCGGCGGTACCTACGGTAGCGCGCTCGACGTGCGCGATCCCGACGCGTTGCCGACGCTCGCCCCCAACCCGCTCGGCCAGCACTTCGACCCCGATCACTCGAACCGCGGCAGCTTCGTCCCCGAATCGGCCGGCGATTATCAGAAGGTTCCGATCGGCTGCCGGCACGCGTGCCCGCCGACCGCGTCCGTTTTTTCATACGTACCGGCGCCCGAACCGAGCCCGTATCTCGCCATGATCTCCAACTTCGCATACGCGAGCCACGTGCTCCAAGCGAACGCCGGGCCGAGTTACGCCGCGCACCAATATGCGATCGCCGGACAATCCGGCGGCCTCGACGACGACGCACCGCCCCCATATCGATACGCGCCGTACGCGCAAGCCGAAAATCCGCAACCGGTCGCCGACGTGACGGGAGGCTCGTTCACGGGTGACTGTTTCTCCGGCACCACCTATTCGGAAGCGACGCTCGACATGCTTTCGGTTTATCCGGGCACGGCCGGTAACCCGCATCCGCCGTGCGCCGAATACACGACGATTCTCGACGAGATCGGTAGCGCGTTCGGGGCGCCCCTCGTGGCGGACTGGCAATACGTCGCCTACGCGAACGATACGATCTGGGCTGCGCCGATGGCGATCGATCATCTCTACATGCAATACCGCCACGATCCCACGAAATCGGTCGAGCCGTTCGCCGTCGATCCGGACGCGATCGACTTCGTCAAAGCGCTCGGCGCACGCGATCCGGCGCGGCCCTTTGCAGCGCTGACCTACCTGACGCCGTGTCCGCTCGAATCCGATCACCCCATCGTGAACGGCACGAGCGACGGGCCGGCGTGGCTCACGTACGTCGTCAACGCCATCGGCGAAAGCAAGTATTGGCCGAACACCACGATCGTCGTGACGTGGGACGACTGGGGCGGGTTCTACGATCACTATCGTCCGCCCGGGAGCTGGCCGCATCATCCCGTTCCCAACCCGTACGGTAACGCGAACGACCCGTACGAGTGGGGTTTTCGCGTGCCGCTCATCGTGATTTCGCCGTACGTAACCGCGCGCGGTTACGTGTCGACGCGACTACGCAGCCAAAGCGCGATCCTCAATTACGTGGAAAGCACGTTCGGTCTCGGCAGCCTCGGTGCGGACGACATGTCCAACGGCTCGGACGATCTCGGCGACCTCTTCGACTTCTCCCACCGAGCCCTTCCGTACGTTCCGATTACGGGCGGATCGGTCTTCAATCCCGGATCGATCTCGTGCAGTGCATCGTGACGTACGGTAATGATCAGACCGCCGAAGCCGCCAGCCGGCGATACTCTTGCAGGGAGCGCGGCGGACCGGCCGACGATTCGAGCGCGCTTGCGAGCGCGCGCGCCGTGTCGAGGCTCGTAAGACAGGCGACGCTGGTCTCGACGGCCGCACGCCGAATGCGGTAGCCGTCGGAGACTTCGCGCGGTCCCGCCGCGTCGTTGATCACGAGGTCGACCGAGCGCGACGAGATCGCATCGAGCACGTGCGGCGAGCCGTCGGAGATCTTGTTGATGCGCTCGGAAGCGATGCCGTTCGCCGCGAGCAGCCGATGCGTGCCGTCGGTCGCGACGAGCGTGAACCCGAGATTCGCATAGCGGCGGAGCACGTCCACCGCGCCGCCCTTCTCCTCGTCGGCGATCGAAACGAGGATCCGCCGGCGGCCGCCGGAGTCGCCCGCCTCGGGCACGCGAATGCCCGCGGCGACGAAGCCCTTGCGCAGCGCGCCCGCGAACGTCTCGTCGATGCCGAGCACCTCGCCCGTCGACTTCATCTCCGGGCCGAGGATGGTCTCGACGCCGCGCATCTTCGCGAACGAGAAGACCGGCACTTTGACGACCACGAACGGGGCGTCCGGTAAGAGTCCCGTGCCGTAGGGCATGGCGGCGAGCTTTTCGCCGAGCGCGACGCGCGTCGCCGCCGCGACGAGGTTCACGCCCGTCGCCTTCGAGATGATCGGCACCGTGCGGCTCGCGCGCGGATTCGCTTCGATGATGAACAATTCGCCGCGGTGGATGACGAATTGGATGTTGATGAGCCCGCGGGTCTCGAGTTCGTGCGCGATCGCGCGCGTGACCGCGACGATGTGTGCCTGCATCGCCGCGTCGATCGTCTGCGGCGGATAGACGGAGATCGAGTCGCCCGAATGGATGCCGGCGCGCTCGACGTGTTCGAAGATGCCCGGCACGAGGATATCCGTGCCGTCGTAGACGGCGTCGACTTCCACTTCGAGACCGCGCAAATACTTGTCGACCAGCAGCGGCGCGCCGGGCGTGATCGGCGGCGCGGTCTCCACGTAGCTCGCGAGTTGGCCTTCGTTGTAGACGATCTCCATGCCGCGCCCGCCGAGCACGTACGAGGGCCGCACGAGGACCGGGAAACCGAGTTCGCGCGCGATCGTGCGGGCTTGCCGGAACGAGGTCGCGGCGCGGCCCTCCGGGCGCGCGACGCCGAGCCGCTGCAACGCGGCTTCGAATTTCTCGCGGTCCTCCGCCATGTCGAGGCTCTTGCGATCGCTGCCCACGATCTTCACGCCGCGCCGCGCGAGTTCGGCCGCGAGGTTGATCGCCGTCTGGCCGCCGAAGGCGAGCATGACGCCGACCGCATGCGTCGCGTCGTACGCCGCCTGCACTTCGTCCGCGCCCGGCGGCTCGAACACGAGGACGTCCGAGACGTCGAAATCGGTCGACACCGTTTCGGGATTGTTGTTGACGACGACGGCGGCGCGGCCGGCCTCGCGCAGCGCCCACGCCGCGTGGACGCAGCTGTAATCGAATTCGATGCCTTGGCCGATGCGGATCGGACCGCTGCCCACCACGACGATCGCATCGCGCGCGGGAACGCGCATCTCGTCCCGTTCGAAGCGCGAGAGATAGTAGTACGGCGACCGCGCGGGAAACTCGGCGGCGGCCGTGTCGACCATTCGGAACGACGTCGACCGCGTGTGCCGCGGATCGCTCTCGAGGGTCTCCGCGTCGTTCCAGCGCGCCACGTTCGGATCGCCGCCGGCGAGACGCGCGATGCCGAGATGCGAGTATCCCGCTTCGAGCGCGAGCCGCAGATCCGCCGGCACGGGCGCGGTGCGCAGGCGTTCTTCGAGCTTGACGAGTTCGTCGAACTCCCACAGCCAGAACGTATCGATCGACGACAGCGTGGCGAGCCGGCGCACGCTCTGCCCGCGCCGGAGCGACTCGGCGATCGCGAAGAGACGCTCGTGGGTCGGCGCGACGATGGCAGCCTCGAGTTCGTCGTCGTTCCAGGCTTGGAGCGACGTCCCGGTCAACGTCTCGCGGCCGAGATCCAGGCCCCGTACCGCCTTCATGAGCGCGGCGCCGAACGTTCGGCCGATGCCCATCGCTTCACCCGTCGACTTCATCTGCGTGCCGAGCCGCGTGTCGGCGCGCGGAAACTTATCGAAGGGCCAGCGCGGAATCTTCACGATCACGTAATCGAGCGTGGGTTCGTAGGCGGCTTTCGTGACGCCCGTGATCGGATTCTCGATTTCGTCGAGCGTCATGCCGAGCGCGATCTTGGTCGAGATCTTCGCGATCGGATAGCCCGTGGCTTTCGAGGCGAGCGCCGACGAACGCGACACGCGGGGGTTCACTTCGATGATGTTGTATTCGCTGCGGTCGGGATGGAGCGCAAACTGGATGTTGCAGCCGCCCTGCACCTTGAGCGCGCGAATCACGTTGATGCTCGCCGTGCGCAGCATCTGATATTCGTCGTCGGAGAGCGTCTGCGACGGTGCGACGACGATCGAATCGCCCGTGTGCACGCCGACCGCATCGACGTTCTCCATGTTGCAGACGACGATGCAATTGTTCGCCTTGTCGCGCAAGACTTCGTACTCGATCTCTTTCCAGCCGAGCAAACTCGTCTCGACGAGCGCTTGATGGCGCAGCGACGCCTCGAGGCCGACCGCGAGCGTATCGCGCAACTCGGCTTCGCTGCGCACGACGCCGCCGCCGGTTCCGCCGAGGGTGAACGCGGGCCGGATCACGAGCGGATAGCCGGCATCGCGACCGAACGCGACGCCCGCTTCGACATCCGTCACGACGGTGCTGCGCGGCACGGGCTCGCCGATCGCGATCATCGCGTCTTTGAATCGCGCGCGATCTTCGGCGAGCACGATCGTCTCGATCGGCGTCCCGAGCAAATCGAGATCGTATTTCGCAACGACGCCGCTCTCGGAGAGTTCGACGGCGAGGTTGAGACCCGTCTGGCCGCCGAGCGTCGGCAACAGCGCGTCGGGCCGCTCCCGCGCGATGATCGCTTCGAGCGACGCGACCGTGAGCGGCTCGAGGTACACGGCGTCGGCGACCTCGGGATCCGTCATGATCGTGGCCGGATTCGAATTGACGAGGATGACCTCGTGGCCTTCCTCGCGGAGGGCTCGGCACGCTTGAACGCCCGCGTAATCAAACTCGGCGGCCTGTCCGATCACGATCGGACCCGAGCCAATCACGAGGATCTTGCGACGGGGCACGACTGGGGTGTTACCAGGGTCGCGGCGTCAGGGCCTTCCGGAACGCGCCGAGGTCTCGACTGCGTGGAGCAACGGCTCGTACGCGGCGGCGACCTGCGCGAGATCGGTCGCGTTCGCAACGCGCGGACCGCGACCGGACGCGTCCGCCCGCGCGGCCTCGAGTGCGAGGGTCTCGGTGTGGAGCGCTCCCGCGAGGTCGCGATACGACGTCCCGAACGCTTCGATCACGTCGGGCTGACGCACGCGCGTTGCGAGCGTCTCGAACGTCGTGCTCCAGCGCTCGACGTCGATCTCGCCGCGCGCGGCGGCGGCCTGCAAAACGGCGACGTGAGCGCGCACGCGTGCCGCGACGTCCGTACGGACGAGCGCCGTCGTCCGGAGCCCGGACGCACGTGCGCGCGAGCGGTCGAAGAACTGCTGCACGAGCGGCGCGGCCACGGCCGCAAGCACGCCGAGAACGCCGATCCAGATCCCGACCGGCACGCCGTGAACGAATCCCACGATCTTCGCGCTCAGGGATTGGTCGGCGGCGTGATGGTGGCCGAAGAGGTTCACGGCGAGAGGGTTCGGCGCGGCATCCACGGCGCCCCGGCCACTCGCGAGGACTACGGACTCTATGCGGGGTCGGGAATTTTCCAGCCCCGGATCAAGAGCCAGAACGTGAACGCGAGTTCCGGAAAGAACGTGACGAAGATGAATCCGAGATTTGCATCGGGATACAGGTAGGGCTGCAAACTATTGACGACCCAGCCAAGCCCGTTGATGACCAGCAGGATGCCGAGCCACCACGGCACGTAGCGGGACCGGACGATCAGGTAGCCGATCAGGATCAGTAGCCGTATCGAAACGAATGCAGCAGCAGGTTGATTTGCGCCTGAAATTCGCGCACTCCGAACGTCGCCAGGTACTCGGGCGTCGTCAACATGCGATACACGGTCGCCAGATTGAACAGAGCGACGAGCGCGATCGCGGCGTAGATCAAGCGAAACCACGACGCAAGCAACGACAGCGCCCGGTTCACGGGCGCGAGCAAGATGTAAAGTCCCCAAGCAATGACGATGTCTTCGATGAAGTTTATCAGATAGAAAAACAGCGCGGTGAGAAAAAGACGATGATGGGAACCGATGTTCGCAACGGTGTCTGCGATGTTCCCGGGAATCACGAGCTTCGGGTAAATCGAGAATTCCGCGTAACTGACGGGATTGAGGAGATAAGCGATCCCGACGATCAACGCTGCCTGACGCAACGCGATCCCCTGCGTACGAACCGACGCTGCAGCACTCATGCAGATCCCCCCTTGCGACCACCGACCGAACGCGCTTCACCCTTCGACAGGCCCGCCCTTTGGCAGGGCGACGAGCGGCGTGCGTCGTTTGACGGCGGTCGCCGCGCGTGATGCGCGAGTGGCGGCGCTACCGCGTCACGGCGGTGAGGTCGTTCCAGACGTCGGGCGAACCGATGCCGGTGGCTTGGCTGTAGCTGCCGTTCGCGCAGTAGCCGGGGCGCCCGTTGACGCGGTTGCAGCCGCTCGTGATGGCGTGGAAGAGGGTCGCACCGCGGGGATTCTGATAGCCGTGCGCCGTGAAGAATTCGTAGAGCCGGCGCGCGGCGAGCCCACTGCGGCCGCCCTCGTATTGATTGACCTCCGACAGCGAGCCGCCGAATAGCGGCGAGGAAAGCGACGTTCCCCCGAGCGGGTCGTACGGCGTATCCCACGAGCCGCCGTAGTAGAACGCTACGCCCGTAGACGGATCGGCATCGAACGAAATGTCCGGCAGATTGCGGCCGGTCGAGATGATGTTCGGGATGCCGACTTGCCACGGCGGCAGCGGAAAGACGACCGAAACGCCGCCGCCCGTGCCTTCCACTTTGCGCGTGTCCCACACGGTTTCCGAGACGTAGTGGCCGTGCTCGTCGACGGTGAGCGACGTGCCCCCGACCGCCGTAAAATAATCGCCGCTGGCCGGAGCTTCGACGCTATTGACTCCTCGTTCGCACGCGGCCGCACCGCGGTCGCCGCTCGAGGCGTGGAACGTGATGCCCTTTGCCGCGCCCTGGAGCGCGATCTGGTCCCACGCGCGAGCGTCGTGTATCAGTTGCCGTTCGCAGCCGCCGAAACTCGAGTTTGCCGTGTCGACGACGTTATCCGAGACGACCTGATTGTATGCGTCCGTGACGAATTGCAGGTTCGAAAACGTCGGAAATTCATACACGTACAGATTGACGCCCGGCGCACTCGAAACGATCGTCTCGACGTCGAGTGTCGTCTCGAGGGAATCGGGATCCGCGAGTCCGGGCGGCGGCCCGCCGTCGACGAGGACGCGCCGCGTCTCGGCCGAGCCGGGCCGCGTGATCTTGAAGTATTTCAGGAAAAATCGTAGATCGGAGTCCAAGAAATCGGCGTCGATCACGATGCCCGCCGACCGCCCCGATCCGTCGATTGCCGCATGCTGCTCGGGGAAATTGTAGGCCTGTGCGAATGCGTACGGGCCGAATCCCGATGCGTTCGTGATCGAGCTCACGGGCCCGCGGAGCGGCGGTCCGACGCGATCGGCCGACGCCGGCGCTAGAGCCGACGGCGGCAGCGGCGCGTAATCGGCCTTGAGCCGAGGCCGCGTATCCAGACCCGAGACGGCAAACACGAGTCCGCGAAGCGACGCCGGCGCGACGGCCGGCGTCACGTTCGCGATCGCCTCGATGCCGCCGGTTTGGCGAAATTGATGGATCGTCGTTGCGAACAAACGCTCCGCGGAGCCGACCGTGCCGACCGCATCGACGACCGTTCTGTTGGCGTACGTTTGCGCGATGCTGAATCCGTTGGCGCGCAAGACGCCGAGCGTCCGCGCGTAATCGGTCGCCGCCGGCGCGTAGCGCTCGTTGAATTGCGCGTTGGAAAGCCAGTGCCGGTAAAGCGGCGACGCCGGATCGGCCTGCAGCGTAACGAGTTGCGCGAGCTCGGCCGCGTTGCGATACCGTAACGTGATTGCGACGCCGACGCGGCCGCCCGCCGCAGCCGCACCGAGGTCCGTGAATTCGGACGACCCGGCGTACGCGGACGCGACGATGCCGGGCGGCTCGGATGCCGCACGCGCGCCGCACGGCGCCGCGACTGCGGCAACACTGGAAACGGCAAGAACGAGAAGACGACGATCCACCTTGGCCGACCTTCCGGAAGAACGTGGGATTAGAACGGCGCCCGGGGCGACACCGTCAGCCCCGAAGCCGGGTACGACGACGGAAAGCCGGCCGTGATGTCCTCGACCACCTTGCCCGACCCGTAATCGATCTCGAAGAGCCCGCTCGGACCGCAGCAAAAACCTCCGCCCGCGCTCACGAAGATATTCGACTCGGCCGAACCCATGGCCAGGACGTACGGACCGATTGCCGGCACGAGAATCGTGTGGGTGGGCGACGTTTGACCCGGCGGGAACGTCGAGACCGTGCGGTCACCGATGTCGATTGCAAGCAGATCGCCCGAACTCATCAGGGCGATGCCGCCCGGGTATCCCGGCAACGCGATTCCGAGATCGGTTCCCTGCGTTTGACCCGGAGCGAATTTCAAGATCCGGCCGGTCGGACCGGTCGGGTCGGTATTCGCGACGTAGAGATCGTTCTTTCCGTCGACGGCGATGCCGCCGACTTCGTAAAACGGCCCGAGCGTCAAGAACGGGTGGAAGCGCCCACGCAGAAATTCGTTGATGTAGTAAATTCCGGAGTACTCGAAGTCGGCGACGTAGACCGTTCCGTCGCGCCCGACCGCTACGTCGACCGGCTCGACGCCAAAGGGCTGGTGAATCGTGAACACCGGTTTGAGGCGGCCGCGCGGGAACTCCAAGACCACGTTCGTGGCGCCGTTCGATCCGCCGGGTTGCGCGAGCCAAACGTTCCCTTCGCCGTCGGTGGCCAGACCGTTCGGCGTGTTGACGTCCGAATCGACCCCGAGTTGACCGACGGGAAGCGCATCCTTGCCGAAGGGCGCGTAGATGTTGACCGCAGCGATGCCGCTGGCGTAGAGCAAACGCGTCAAATGCGTCGCAGCCGGCGCGATCCAACTGCGGACCGGCTGCGTCGCGGGTCGCGCGCCCGGATCCGCCCGGCCGACGCCGGCGGACGCCGGCACGGGCCACGCGATCGCGAGTGCGGCGAGTGCGGCGAACGTGCGGAGCGAAACGCGCACGTTAGAGCGGAGCGCGCGGCGACGTCGCCACGCCGAGTCCGTAACCGTACGCCTGATACTCGGGGACCTTCTCGAGCAGCTTTCCGGTCGCATATTCAAAGACGTCCAATTCCGCGTGCAACGCATCGCCGACGAAGAGCAACGTTCGAGTCGAGTTGAATGCCGAGAACGTGGGCTGCGCGGCCCGCGGCACGCCGAGAACCCGGCTGGGCTCGGAGGCGCCGGGCGCGAAAACATACGTCGCCCCATTATCGAAATCGGAAACGACGCGATCGTTGCTGCCGTCGACGACGATTCCGTACGGCGACGCGAGGATGCCCGGAAGCAGGCGCTGCTCGTGCGACCGGGCACCGACGAAGAGCATGCGACCCTGCTCGACCCCGACGTTTCCCGTCACGATCAAATCGCCGTTTGCGTCGAGTGCGAGGCCGCTCGCGTCCTGCAGAAATTTGAGCCCGATCGTGCGTTCCGGCTTCGTCGTCCCGGAAGCATAGACGTACACCGTAGCCGGAGAATAGGCGGCCACGTACACCGTACCGTCATCGCCGACGACGACGGCGAAGGCATTGGGGATGGCGCCGAGGGTCAGATACGGCTTCTTCGAACCCTGGTGAAAGGCCAACACGTCGTTCGCGAGGTTATTGGCGACCCACAGATTGCCGTCGGCGTCGGTCGCTATTCCCCGCGGGCCGTCCAGACCCGGTATCTCGTCGACCTGCGTAAAATGCGTGTCGTACACGCGCACGCAATTACATCCCGTCGGAGCGAGATAGATCAGGTCGCGGACGGCGTTGCGCGCAGCCGGTGCGCTTTGCAGGAGGCGCTGCGCTCGGAACGTCGAGGCGGCCGAGCCGAGGCCGGTCGAACACAGCGCGAAGAGCGATATCAGAACGAGCCGGATCGCAAGAGGACAACTCTTGGGAGGAAGACGACCCATCGATACCTCAGCGCAACGCCGCAACAAATCGGCGTCGCCGACAGGATACCGAAGGCCCTGCACGCTTGCAAGCAGATTCTCTTAATGTGTCGACCCGTTTAGGGCGCGAGCCGTTCGATGCGCCAGCGCGCGCCGTCGCGAACGTACGAGATGCGATCGTGGACGCGGTCGGGGCGGCCTTGCCAGAACTCGAACTCGGCGGGTACGACGCGGTAGCCGCCCCAGTACGGCGGGCGTGGGACTTCGCCGTCGCCGAAGCGCTGGTCCGCATCGATCATTCGCGTTTCGAGCATCGTGCGGTTCGGAACGACGGCGCTCTGCGGCGACGCCCAGGCGCTGAGGCGATGGCCGCGCGGCCGCTTCGCGAAATACGCATCGGATTCGGCAGCGTCGAGTCGCTCGACGCGGCCTTCGATGCGAACCTGCCGTTCGAGCGGCGCCCAGTAGAAGAGTAGCGACGCCTTTCCGGTCGCGTCGAGTTCGCGTCCCTTGCGGCTCTCGTAGTTCGTGAAGAACACGAAGCCGCGCGCGTCGTAACCGCGTAAGAGTACGATGCGTGCCGACGGCATGCCGTCGGCTCCGATCGAGGCGACCGTCATGGCGTTCGGTTCCGTCAAGCCTTCGAACGCCAGCGCTTCGTCGAGCCAGGCACCGAACTGCGCGAAGGGATCGGGCGCGACGCGGCTCTCATCGAGTTCGCCCTTATCGTAGGTCACGCGCGAGTCGCGAATGCGCCGATCGCTTGCGTTCATGTGTGCGACTCCCCGACGGCGGCGCTCGCGCGCAGATACGAGATGCGCTGGTACGAGCCGAAAACGTGCCGGGTCGTCATGCGCAGGTGCTTTTGCATCGCCGCGAGCGAGCCGTCGCGGTTCTCGAGCGAGCCGAGCGCCGCTTCGTGGGCCCACGGCATGATGAACACGACGTGCTCGCCGTCGAGACTCGCGTACGCATCGCCCGCGAGAAATCCCGGAATCGGCGCGGCGTACGTTTCCGCATACGCGCAGATCGCATCGATGAATTCCGCCTGGCGGCTCGCGGCCACGTCGAAATTCTGCACGATGTAAAAGGTCGAGTCCTTGACCGCCTCGCCGTCGCCCGGTACGTGGCCCGCGAGGCGATACGAGCCGAGCCGGCTCGCGCGCGACCGCCAATCCGCAGCCTGCAATAGGATGGCCGCACCCCCGGTCTCCGTCCAGCCGTCCCGTTCGGCGTGCTGTAATTGAATGGCGAGGGCGAGGTTGTCGGAGCGCACGTAAATGGCGCCGTCGATGAACCCCGGCGTCTCCGTCGCGAGACCGAGGCGTGAGGCGAGTTCGCCCGGCAACCCCCGTTGCGGCGACGCATCGAGGTCGTAGAATCCGAAGAACGTCCGTGACATCTGTACTCCTGCAGCTATGTGCCTTTCGACACGGGAAGTCGCCCGTTCCCTGCGGTAAGGCGGGCCCATGGCGCTTGCAAACCCTATGGCACTCGCCCGTATGCTAACGCCCGTGCAACGGCGCACGTTCGTCGCGGCATTCTTGGGCTGGACCCTCGACGCGTTCGACTTCTTCATCGTGACGTTCGTCCTCAAAGATATCGGCGAGGAATTTCATCTCGAAGCCACGACGGTCGTGTGGGCGATCACGGTGACGCTTTTATGCCGGCCGATCGGAGCGCTGATCTTCGGGACGCTCGCGGACCGGTACGGGCGGCGCGGGCCGCTCATGGCGAGCATCCTGCTCTATTCCGCGTTCGAACTTGCGACCGGCTTTGCGACCTCGTTTACGATCCTCGTCGTCCTGCGCGCGCTCTACGGCGTCGCGATGGGCGGTGAGTGGGGGGTCGGCGCGGCGCTCTCGCTCGAATCGATGCCTGCCGAAGCGCGCGGCTTCTTCTCCGGCGTGCTGCAGCAAGGTTATGCGACGGGCTTCCTGCTCGCCGCGATCGTCTTCTACCTCGTCGAACCGCACTTCGGCTGGCGCGCGATGTTCTTCGTCGGCGCGTCGCCCGCCCTGCTCGTACTCTACATCCGCTCGCAGATACCCGAATCGGACGCGTGGAAGGAACAGAAGCTCAAGCGGCACGGCGAGACGGGAAATCTCGCGCGCGCGTTCGCGCGGCAGCCGGGGCTGTTCATTTACGCGGTCCTGCTCATGGCGGCGTTCAACTTCATGTCGCATGGTTCGCAGGATCTCTATCCGACGTTCTTGCGCGTACAACACGGCTTCAATCCGATCACGACGACGACGCTCGCCGTAATTGCGAACGTCGGCGCGATTTGCGGCGGAACGTTCTTCGGCGGGTTTTCGCAGCGCATCGGCCGGCGGCGCGCCATCATCACGTCCGCACTGATCGGCATCCTCGTGATTCCGCTCTGGGCGTTCGCTCCGTCGACGGCACTGCTCGCAGTCGGCGCGTTCCTGATCCAGTTCTTCGTGCAGGGCGCGTGGGGCGTCGTTCCGGTGCACCTCAACGAACTCTCGCCGGGCGACGTCCGCGGAACCTTTCCGGGCTTGACCTATCAGTTCGGCAACGCCGTCTCCGCGTTCTCCGCGCAAATCGAGACGAATTTCGCGAAGAAGACTTTTCCGCTACCGGACGGGACGGCGAATTACGGCGAGGCGCTGGCCGTTATCATGGTCGTGGTTTTCCTGGTCGTCGCCGGCGTTACCGCGCTCGGCAAAGAGCGGCGCGGCGTCGATTTCGCAAGTGATTGAAGCGCACTTGTCACCCTGAGCTTGTCGAAGGGCGGGTAAACGACGCTGCGCCGTGCGTGGTCGCTGCGGGCCGCCCTTCGACAGGCTCAGGGTGACAAAATCGACGGGTTCGGGTGACCGCAACACTACAGGCGGCCGGCTCCGAGGGCGCCGAGGAATGCGCCGAGTAGGCAGAGGCCGCCGACGAAGGCGAAGGGGAAGCTGCCGTCGACGTGCTTTTTCTCCCAGACGGTGCCGAGTGCGATCGTGCGGAACGCGGCGCGAATCGACTCGGCATCGTCGGCGGTGACGAACCGGCCGCGGCCGTTGATTGCGATCGTACGGAGCGCTGCGACGTCGAGGTCGGCGAGTTCGTCCGTGCCCGGGATGAATTGGCCGCTGCCGTTGGTGCCGACGCCGACCGTCTCGATCGTGATGCCGCGCGCACCGATCTTCTGCGACGCCGCGATCGGATCCACGCCGCGATTGTTGACGCCGTCCGTCAACAAGACGACGATCCGCTTCCCCGTGCGCGGCATCTGCTGCGCCGCGAGCGTCAGCGCGTCGCCGATCGCCGTCCCGCCGTCCGGCGGCGGGATGCGATCGATGGCGGCCCGGACCGCGTCGAGGTCGTCGGTCGGCGGCTCGATCAGATTCGCCCCCGTCGAAAACGACACGATGCCGACCCGCGTTCCCGCCGGCACGGCGTCCACGAATGCGCGCGCGGCGTCGACGGCCGCGTCCCAGCGCGTCGGGGCGACGTCCTGCGAACGCATCGAACCCGACGTGTCGATGCAGATCGTGACGACGCCGTCCTTGACCGGCACCTCGGCATCGAATCGCGGCCCGGCGAGCGCCGCGAGCAGCGTCCCGGTCCCGAGGACGAAGGCCGAGAAGAGCGCGGCCGCGGGCCAGCGCGCCGGCCGCATCGCCTCGAGCGCGAACGCGAGATTCGAATAGACGAACGCCGTCGCGCGTCGGCGCATGGCGAACGCGCGGTACAACCACGCGAAGCCCGCGACGAGCGCGAGCGCGACCGCGAGCACCCCGGGATGCGCGAAAGTCACCCGGCCTTCAGCACGCTCTCGGGCACGGCGCTCGCATCGCCGAAGTACTTCGGCCGCAGCACGGTGATGCCGGCTCCGCTCAACGTCGCGGAGCCGGCCGGCGAAAACAGATACGCGACGAACTCGGCCGCCGCATCCTTATGGGGTGCCGCGGCGAGGATCGACAGCGCGTAGACCGACGCCGAACCCACGCGGCGAACGCCTTTGACGACCACGCTCTGCGTCGCGTACGTTGCGGCCAGCGCCGGGTCGCCGAGATTGGCGAATTTCGGCAACTCGACTGCCGGCACGCTTCGTGAGACGCTCTCGGTTGCGTATAAAAATGCGGCGTCGAGTTCGCCCGACTCGAGCCGCGCGAGCACGGTCTCCTCGGGCAGGATCTGCGCGGCATTTTCATCGCCACCGAGCAATTTGGCGGCGAACCCCGGCGGGCCGCCGTTGGCTTCGAGCAGCTTGGCGGCGATGATCGAACGATACCCTTTGGGATCGAGGACGGGGTCGGTACGTCCGAGCCGCAGGCCGGGTTCGAGCAGCACGTCCGTCAGCTTCTTGTCGCCGCGGCTCACCGCTACGAAATCCTTCGCAAAGGGCGAGGCCGGCGCGTAACCGATCACGAGCCGGGTCGCCGCGAACGTGGCGTACCAGCGGACGAAGGGCGCCGTATCCGGACCGCCCGGGGGCTTGAGCAGATCGTTGAAAACCGCGGCGTCGGCGCTGATGAAGACGTCCGGCCGGCGCAGCCCCGATTTGATGAGGTTCGCGAGCGCGACGCTGCCCTTGGGTTCTCCGAGCACGTTCAGTCCCTGCCGTGCGAGGGCCGGCACGAGCGTGTGGTCCATCAGCGTCACGAGCGACCCCGCATACAGGACCGAAACATCGGCAGCGGTCGCGGCGGAAGCGGCACGGGGGCGGCGTCCGGCGACGGCAAGCGCGGCCGCCCCGGCCACGAGAAAGGTGGAACGGTGCATGGGCAGCGCTTCGTTTTGCGACCGGCGCGGCCTTGCAAAATCACGCAAAGCCGAACGTGCCCGCGAAGACGCGCTCGGGCGCGTGGGTTTCATCGAGAACGCCGAGCCGGCAACCGGTTCGGCGGACCTCCGCGCAAACCCACGCTTCCCGTGCGACGGCCGCCGCACGATAGCGGTCGCGGGCGCGGCGTCCCACGAACGCGCGCGCGACGGCGCCCGACTCCGCATCGCGTAGCCGGACGAAGCCCTCGAGCGGCAACCCCGCATACCACGGGTCGCGCAGCACGAGCGCCGTGCAATCGAACCGGTTCGCGCAAGCGCGCAACAACGGCGCGAGCGCGGCCATCTCGAAAAAATCGCTCGCGAGCAGCAGCCGCGTGCCCCGCGGCAACGTCGCGAGCGCGAGCCGCAGCGTCGCATCGTACGCGAGCCCGCGCGGCTCGCGCTCCCGCGTGCAGACGAGCGCCGCGAGGCGGCCGCGCGCGTGCGGTAAGAGCAGCGCGCGCGCGCCGATCCGCGCGCAGCGGTCGTCGTCGAGCGCGGCGCCGTACCACACGGCCGCGGCGTCGCAGGCGAGTTCGTAATTGCTGCGCGATCGGCCGACGTGCATCGAGGCCGAGGCGTCGAGCGCGACGGCGAGCGCGAGCGAGCGTTCCTCGAGCATCACGCGCGACTGCAAACCGCCGGCGCGCGCGGTCGCGGCCCAATCGATGCGACGCGGATCGTCACCCTCGACGTAGCCGCGCAGTTCGGCGAACTCGTACCCGTCGCTCCGCCGCGCGGACGCGGCACCGAAGCCGCGAATGCCGTCGCGCCGCGAGGCCAGCAGCGCCGCGCGCAGGCGTTCGCCGAATGACGTCACCTTTGCGGCCGGGCGCCCGTTTCGCCGCCGCTGAGCGCCGTCTGCACGTTCGACGGCAGCGCGGCCGGGCGCATGGAAATCGGCTCGTACTTGACCACGAGAATCGCGAGATCGTCCGTGATGCTGCTGGAGCGTTTGCGCAGACGCCGGACCACCGAATCGGCCATCCGCTGCGCGGACCCGCTGAGGTCGCCGAGCCAAGCCCGAACGTTCTCCGCGCCCAAGAGGTTGCCGCGGTCGTCGCGCGATTCCGTCAGGCCGTCCGTACTCACCACCAGCGCGTCGCCCGGCACCAGCGGAATCATATTCGTAACGTAGGTCTCGTCGCGCGCGAGTCCCACGATCGAGCCCGTGACCGGAAGCTGCTCGACCGTCCGGCCGCGGACGACCCACGCCGGCTCGTGGCCCGCCGACGCATAACGCAGCGTGCCGTCGTCGAGGTCGACGACCGCGAGAAACAGCACGACGAAGGTTTCCGGGTTCTCCGCCGTCTGAGCGTAGATCGACGCGAACTTGGTGAGGATTCGCGCGGGATCTTGATCTTCCGAAAAGAGCGTCCGGATCGTGTACTTGATGAGCGCGGTGTCGACGGCGGCATCGATGCCCTTGCCGCTGACGTCGGCCACGAGAAAGACCCCGTAGCGGCCGTCGAAGGTGAAGGCGTCGTACGTGTCGCCGCCCACGTTGGAACCGCGCGTCGCGGAGATCAACACGCTGCCGATGTCGACGTGCGGCAGCGAACGGCGCGTCGAGATGAACGCGCGTTGGAGTCGCTCGACCATGTCGCGACCCTCGTCGACGGCGCGCCGCAGACGGCCGACGATGACGGCGAAGAGCACGGCCACGAAGGCAAAGATCGCATTGGAGAGGTCGCGCGTCGACTCGTTGCGATGAACGGTCGCCGCGAAGCGGCCCGCGCCCGCCGCCTGCCGCTTCAACAGTTCTTCGGTGAGCCGCTCGAAGTCGGCCCGGGTATTCAGCGGCTCGAGGGCGGGGGCGCGTTCGGCTACGTCCTTGGCGTTGCTGTCGATGTAGGCCAGGTCCTGACGCAGCAGGTGCAGATCCGGAGCCAGGACTTCGGGCGGCGCGCCGATATCGAATTTCTCGCTGCTCAGAATCGCCTCGTCCCGTTGCGCCGCGACGACGACGCTTTGATAGGCGAAGTCGTCGACCAAGCTCGCGCTTCCGTTATACGAAAGGTAGACCGCGAATGCGAACGCCACGAGCAGGCCGACCACCATCGCCGCCGTGACAAGCGTCCGACGGGAGATTCCCGATAGTCGCGCGCTCCAGGTTCGGATCAGCTTAGCCCCCTCGGAGCGTCCCGTAGTCCAAACATTGACTGAGTCCTTCGTCCCAGCATGACCGCGATAGGAACGGCGCGCCCGGTAAAGCAAGCAGAAAGGTCATGATCGTCTCAGCGACCACGTCAATAGCCATCGGTGATGGAAAGATGGCGGCGTACATTGCCCGGCCGGGCGGCGACGGGATCTATCCCGCCGTGATCGTCCTGGAAGGCCTGTATGGCTTCGACGCCGAGCTCAAACGCGTAACCGACCTCTTTGCCAGCTTCGGCTACGTTGCTCTTGCGATCAATTATTTCCACCGCACCAACGCCGACCTTAATCTGCCTTTCACGGATGAAGGTCGCGTTGCGGGCGAAGCCGCCGCCGCCGCCGTCAAGAAACAAGAAGCGTGCGACGACGTCGCGGCCGCGCGGGATTGGCTCAACGCGCAGCCGTTCGTCGATACCGGTCACGTGGGCACCTGGGGCTTCGGCTTCGGCGGAACGATCGCGTTCGTCACCGCGACGCTTGCGGGCATCAACGCGGCCGTCGTCTTCTACGGGCAGAGCATCGCGTCGCTAATGCCGAGCGGCGAAGCCGCGCCGATCGAGGACACGGAAGAGATCCGCGCGCCGCTCCTCCTGGTGTTCGGCGGCAAGGACAAGTTGATCGGTCCACGCGACGTGGAGACGATTACGAGCGCGCTGCGAGCCCACAACAAGCGCTTCGAATTACAGATCTATCCCAACGTCGGCCATTCGTTCTTCCGGATGGCATCGAGCACGACGGCCGCGCACGAGTCCGCAGACGCGTGGGACCTCGTGCAAGCGTTCTTCGGAAAAAATCTGCGGTAGCCGACGCCGTTCGGGCTGCTCTTGTCACCCTGAGCTTGTCGAAGGGCGCCCTTCGACAGGCTCAGGGTGACCTAAGCAAACCCGACAGAACCTGCTAGGGCTCGAGATCCAGCGTTTCGACCAAGGCGCGGCGGACGGCCGGCTCGCCGAAGGGAAGCGGGACCAGCGTCCCCGCCAGCCATGCGGGGGCGAGGTCGCGGTAGTGCGGCGAACCCGGCTCTCCGGATTCGCCGAGCGGAATCACCATGCCGCCGGCGTTCCAATTGCCGACGTCCCAGACGGCGCGAAAACTCTGGGCGTTCTGCGGCGCCTGCACGTGCGGTGAATAGCCGTCACCGCCGCCGGGAAACCGCACGCCGTTGAAGGCGTCGATGCCGATGAACGAGAGCGGATGGCGGGCCGTGCGCGCACCTGCGTCGCCCCAGACGGCCCCGAGCAGATGGCGATGCCGCAGGTCTTCGAGCGAGTCACGCGCCGCGCGCACCAAAAACGCATCGTAGTCGTCGTTCGGCACCCACCCGCGCGGCCGCTCGCGCAAGGCGCGCAACATGGTCACGAACGCTTCGCCCCCATCGCGGTTGAGGTACGCGTCGGCCACCGGCGGCGGCATGTGCATGCGCACGATTTCTTCGGTCGCGATGCGCCGGACCGCGTTGACGTACACGGCCGACGTCGAATCGGCGGAGAAGCGCCCGTCGAACGTCGCGAGTGCGCTCGCCAGGGGCCGTAACGCGTCGTCGTGCGGCGCAGCGCGCGCGACCGCTCGCGCGGTGCGCGCGGCGAGTTCGCGTTCCGCAAGCGACGTCTCGTCGGCCTGGACCGCTTCGAACGCTGCGACGTCGTAGGGCGGACGCGCGAGCAGCGACTTGATACGTGCCGCGCGGTAGGGCGGCGAGAACGCCGCGGTCAGCCGGTACGGATAACCCGCCGCGTAGACGCGATCGTTGGCCGTGAACGCGAATGCCGCGCGGCTCGCAGCCACGTGCGGGAGGCGCTCGAACGCGACGTCGGGGGCTCGGGGCGCGCCCTCCCGCGGACCGTCGTGCGCCGCGAGACCCCACGCGTCGTCGAGCGGAATCTCGCCTGCGAGCACGTAACCGGCCCGGCCCGCGTCGTCGGCCAGCACGAAATTTTGCGGCGGTCCCGGATAGCGTTGGAGCACCGCGAAGGCGGCGGCGACGGTCGGAGCCCGGTCGAGGCCGTCGAACTGCTCGAACGACGAATGCCGGTCGAGATCGGCGGTCCAGGCGGCCGCGTAGCGCGTGACGCCGTCGTCGCGAAACACGAAGCCGTGCCGCGTGCGCAGATAGTCGTGCACGACGGAGGGCCCGAACCGCACGCCGATCGTCTCGGTGCGGTGCTCGGCGCGGATCCACGTGCCGTTCGCGAGATACTCGTCGGACGTAGCGGAGCGGAACCGTTCGGCATAAATGCTCACGGTCGTCACCGTTCCGTTGGTCGCGCCCCACGCCAGATGCTCGTTGTGGCCAAGGATGATGCCGGGCACGCCCGCGAACGTGGCGCCGGCCGCATGGAAGCCGGGCGCGGCGAGATCGGCGAGCCACCACACGCCGGGGATGCGCAATTCGAGATGCGGGTCGTTGGCGAGGAGCGCGCGATGCGTCGTGGTCAGCGCCGCTCCGGCGGTGAAATCGTTGCTGCCCGAACCCGCGCGCGCATCGAATGCGATGCGGCCGTGCGGCGTGGCGTTCGGAAAGGGAACCGTCAGCGGCGGCAGCGGCGCGACGGGCGCCGGCGGCCCGCCCGTGGTCGGCGCGTCGTACGCCGGGTCGGTGATCCCGAAGAACGCGTCCTTCGCGCGCGGCCCGAGCGCATCGATCACGTCGACGCGCGTCGCGACGTCGTCCCACGTATCGGTCAGCGCCAGCACCGTCGAGAACGACGAGACGAGCGAATCCTCCGCGGTCCACGGCTCCGGACGATATCCGAGCATGCGGAATTCCGGCGGTAAGGGCCGCGTCCGAATCGCCGCGTTGACGCCGGCGGCGAAGGCATCGAGGTTAGCGCGCTCGCGCTTCGTAACGTTCGCGAGTTCCGCGCGCGCGATTCCGCGCACGTCGCAGACGCGCGCCGCTTCGTCCGCCTGCGTCGCCGAACTTCCGAAAATTTCCGCGAGCCGGCCTTCGACCGCGCGCTTGTAGAGGTCGAGTTGGAAGAGCCGGTCGACGCCTTGCAGATATCCTTCCGCAAAGAAGAGGTCGTGCTCGTTCCGCGCCGTGACGTGCGGGATCCCGCGCGCGTCGCGCACGATCCGCACGGGCGCACTCACCCCGAGTCCTGCGAGCGTGCCCGTGGGAGCCTCCGCGCCGGCCCGCACGCCGATGTACGCGTAGAGTACGAACGCTCCGAGCGCGAGCGCCAGCGGAGCGAGTGCGAGTGCGAGCAGCAGCGCGATCCGCCGCAGCAAAACATTGCCGCGCGGAAGCTTCGCCGCGGGAACGCGCCGTTTCGACATTTACGGGAAGCCGCGGTCGAAGGTGAATTGGGGGACGGTTGCCGGGAAATGGTAGTCGACGAAATCGAATTCGAACTTGGGGAGCGTCGTGTCGATGCCGAAGTGAAGCGGCTCGTCGGCGATCAGTTGCTGCAGATACTCGCGGCCGTCGACCAGGACGTAGCGCACGGTCCACTTGATGCGGTCGTACGGCTTGCTGTCGAGAATGCCTTGCACGGTCTCTTGGATCGTCCGGCCCGTTTCGGGATCGAGCCACAGGTCGCGCAAGCGGTTGGTCTCCGGGTCGCGTAGCGGCACGAAGGTCAGGTGAATTGCATCGGTGTCCGCGAGCCGATCCGTGCCGGCAATCTCGATTTGATACGCGCGCGCCGAAACTTCGACGCTCGTGATTTCGCGCAATTCGCCGGTGGGACTCGCTTCGGGCACGACGCCGATACCGAGCTGCTGCGGCGCGAGCAACGTGCCGCCGTTGTCGCGCCCGAGCACGCCGAACGACGACGTCGGATCGATGCGCGGTTCGTCGATGCGGACGGGCTCCGCATCCGGATTCGTGTCGAAGATCTTCACGCCGAAAATCGAGAACGGGACGCCGCCCAGCCGCCGGTTGTTTTCGGCGGCGTCGATGAGCGGCGTGAGTCCGATCGCCTTGTCGGACGTACGCTCGTACGCGTCCCACCAATTGTCGAAGACGTGGCGGTTGTGTTCGTAGCGGATCAAGGCGCCGTAGCGCAGATACGGAACGTCCGTGCGCGCGCGCCAATAGCTTCTGGCGCGCGCGAAGAGCGCGTCGGCCGACGCGTTCGGCGACGGCGTGGGAGAAGGCGCGGGCGCCGCGGCGGGAAACGCGAGCAGCGCCGCGCCGGCGAGCCACGCGAGAAGCGCGAGCCTCATGGAACCGCGACGCCCGCGACGAGGGCCTGAGTGATCGACTCCGGATCGACACTCTCCGTCAACGTACGGTAGTTGAAGGCCAAGCGATGGCGCAGCACGGGAAGCGCGCTCGCGCGCACGTCGTCCGGCACGACGAAGCTGCGGCCCTCCACGAGCGCGCGCGCGCGCGCCGTGGCGACGAGCGCGAGCGACGCGCGCGGACTCGCCCCGCGGTCGAGATACGGATGCGGCGCGCGCGTCGCGTGCACGAGTGCGACGGCGTAGCGCGCGATGCGTGCGTCGACGAAGATCGCCCGCGCTTCGTCGCGCCACCGTAGCAGGTCCGCGGGGGTCGCCGTACCGATCGCCATCGGCGGCGGCGCGCCGCCGAACCGGCCGACGATCGCGAGTTCTTCTTCCACGCTCGGATATGCGACGAGAATTTTCATCAAGAAACGATCCATTTGCGCGAGCGGCAAGGCGTACGTACCGTCGCTGTCGAGCGGATTCATCGTCGCGGTCACGAGGAACGGATCGGGCAGCGGAAACGAATTCGGGCCGATCGTGACCTGATGCTCCTGCATCCCCTCGAGCAATGCCGATTGGACTTTCGCAGGCGCGCGGTTGATCTCGTCCGCAAGCAGCACGTTCGCGAAGATCGGTCCGAGCGCGGTCGTGAAATCGCCGCTGCGCTGGTCGAAAACGCGCGTGCCCACGATGTCGCTCGGCAACAGGTCCGGCGTGAATTGAATGCGCTTGAACGTGCCGCCCACAGCGCTCGCGAGGGCGCGACAGGCCAGCGTCTTGGCAAGCCCGGGCGGCCCCTCGAGGACGACGTGCCCGCCCGCGATCGTCGCGTAAAGCAGCGCTTCGAGCACGTCTTGCTGACCGACCACGGTCGCCGCGAGCGCTTGGAGCAGCGCCGCGGGCTTTAGAAGTTCAGCGATGGTAACGCCTCCCGAACGGCATCCGGAACGCGCTCGTCCTCGCAGAACGCCGCGCGTTCGACCGCTCCGAGCGCCGCGAGCCGAGGCGGCTCGGCCGCGCCGCGCCGCGCGAGATCGCCGAAGGTCTCGTCGTCACGCGCGTCCATCGTCGCACGCATCGCTTGGCGTAGCCGCAGGGCGTTCGCGCGCGTCGGTTCGTGCGCGAGTGCGTCCGCCAGCGCGCGGAGCGCGGCGTTCGGATCGGGCGGCGGTGCCGGCGCGGCCGGCGGGACGCGCGGCGAAACCGCGACGCGCGGACGCGGAGCCGGTTTGCGCCACATCGAGATCGACCAGACGACCGCGAAGGCGAACGCGGCGACGAAGATGACGATTAGGAACGCGCGCACGGCCGCGAAGAGGAGCCCGGAGACGAGTCCCCGCAGCGGGTCGAGAAAGGCCGTCCCGGTAACCGTGACGGTGACCGGGTCGCTCGTGAACCGGCTGGGCTTGCCGGTACGCGCATCGATCGCATCGAGCGTTGCGCCGGCAATCGTCCGGACGCCCGCGACCGTGGCGGCGAGCGTCAACGTCTCGACGCAGTCGCTGCCCGCGCTCGTCGCGACGCAGCGCCGTTCGTCGCCGAGCGAGTCGAAGCCGGAAAGATCGGGCAGCGTGAGGTTGTCGAGTTGCGTCACCGGCTCGTCGACGTGCGCCGCGATCGAAAGATGAAAGGGCTCGCCCACCTCGACCGTCGTGCGATCGACGCTCATCGTGAAGCGGCGGACGTGCAGCGTCTCGTACGTCTGCGCCGACGCGAATGCGGCGAGTTCCGCATACGCGACGGCGACCGCGAGCGCCGCTACGCGAGCGCGCCGAGCCACTCGGCGAAGAGGAAGCGCGCGTCGAAGGGGCCGGGCGACGCTTCGGGGTGGAACTGCACGGCCGCAATCGGGAGCGTCTTGTGCCGGAAGCCTTCGTTCGTGCCGTCGTTAAGGTTGATCATGGTCGGCTCGAGATCGGACGGCAACGACGGACCGTCGACCGCATAGCCGTGATTGTGGGCCGTGACCATCACCGTGTCGCGGGTGAGGTCCTTGACCGGCTGGTTGCCGCCGCGGTGCCCGTAGGGCAGTTTATAGGTACGGCCGCCGCACGCGAGCGCGAGCAGTTGGTGCCCGAGACAAACGCCGAACATCGGCACGCGGCCGACGAGCCCGCGTAACGTCGCGATCGTCTCCGGCAGGTCGGTCGGATCGCCCGGGCCGGGCGAGATCACGACGGCATCGGGCTTGCGCGCGAGAATCTCCTCGCCCGTAACGCGATAGGGAACGACGGTCAGCCGCGCGCCCAGCGCAGCGAGATCGCGCACGATCGCGCGTTTGACCCCGCAATCGATGATGACGACGTGCGGCCCGCCGGCGTCGGACGCGACGCTGCGCACGCTACGTGTCGCGACGTCCGCGACGAGTCCGAGCGTGCTCGTCTCACGCGCGTACGGCGCGAGCGCAGCTTCCATCTTGTCGATCGAAGCGGTACCGACCGCGAGTGCCGCGCGAATCGTACCATGCTCGCGGAGCACCGCCGTCAGCGCGCGCGTGTCGACGCCGACGAGCGTCGGCACGCGTTGCTCGGCGAGCCACGCCGCGAGGTCGATTTTCATCGCGTGGTGCGAGGGGTGGGCCGCGATCCGCTTGACGATCGCCCCGGCCACGCACGCGCGTTCGTGCTGCGACGCCGTGCCGGAGATCCCATAATTTCCGATCATCGGATACGTGAAGGTCAGGAGCTGCCCCGCGTACGACGGGTCGGTCAGGGCTTCTTCGTATCCCGTCATTCCGGTGTAGAAGACCGCTTCCCCGAGCGCCAACGCATCGTAACCGATGCCTTCGCCCTCGAAACGCGTTCCGTCGGCGAGGAGCAGCGCGGCCGGTTTCATCATCTCGAAGGCGCTACGTTTGGCCTCGCGGGGCCGCGTCCCTGGGCTCCCAGGAGTCTTATCGCGCTACGTGCCGAAGAGGAGCGCGTCGTCCTTTCCGAACGGGAGCTTTTCCATGTTTCTGCCGTTGTTTTCATTTCTCGCGGTCACGCTCGCGCCCGTTGCCGCGCCGCCGCTGATGTTCCCGACGTCGTCGCCCCAGAATCCGTGCCCGGGTCAGCCGACCGCTCCGAATCTGATCGATCCGCCGAACATCGAAAGCCACAACGGCCGTCTCACGCTCACGCTCACGCTTGAAGGCGTCGTCCAAGCCGGCGGCGCGCAGACGCTCTGCTGGGTCTATTCAGCGCCGGGAAACGGGAAGCCGGCGCTCCTCACGGTGCCGCCCACGCTGAACGTCAAGCAAGGCGAACGACTCGACATCACGCTCGTGAACACGCTCTACGTTCCGCCCCAAAACGTGCAGACGCCCCCGCCGATCGACATCGAACGCAATGGGAAGCCGGCGATGAGCGTCCCGATGTCGATGAGTACGGCAAATCCCTACGCGCTGATGTGCGATCAGCCGCAAGTGCTTGCGACGCCGACTCCCAATCCGGTGACGGGCCGCGTCTACGGCTATCACCGCTCGCCGTGGAACGAGGCGAACTTGCACTTCCACGGCCTGAACACGTCGCCGCTCGCGCCGGGCGACGACGTTACGAACGTACTGCTGTGCCCGCGTCTGACGCAGGGCGCTCCGCCGAACACCTATCACTACGTGGTCGATATCCCGCGCAACGAGCCGCCCGGGTTGTATTGGTATCATCCGCACGCACACGGCGAATCGATGTATCAGGTATACCTCGGCCTGACGGGCGCGATCGTCGTGCACAGTGCGACGCCGTCGATTCCCGACCACCTCACGAATCATATCGTCATCGTTCGCGATCAGCCGTTTCTCGGCGGCATCGCGAAATATCCACTCAAGGGCAATGAGGTCGGCGCGCATCCCTCGTTCGCGGATATCCGCACGCAACTGACGCACGGCGTGCCGAATTTTTACCGCAGGCCGGGCGGCGATCCGTTCCAACCGTCGCCGGGATGCCACGCCTCGCCGCCGCCTCAGCCGCCTCCACCGTCGCAGATCCAATTCCAAACCAACGCTCTGACCGTCAACGGCGTGCCTCTGCCGTTGGACGGTAATGCGATCGTCGGTCTGCCGGCAACGAAGATCGGATACGGTGAGACGCAGTACTGGCGTCTCGCGAATACGGACGCGAACACGACGCTCGATATCGTGCTCTACGTGAACGGTAAGCGCCAGCCGCTGCTGGTCACCGCGCGCGACGGCGTGCCGCTCATCACGAAGAACGGGATTCCCACGTACGCACCGGTCGCAATGAGCGACGTCTTCCTGATGCCGGCCGGCCGCTTCGAATTCTACCTCAAAGGCACGACGCCGGGCGCCCAGATGGTCTTGCGAACGCGGTCCATCGATACGGGTTGCGTGGGCGACACCGACCTCGCGCGCAATCTGCTCGTCGCGAACGTCGGCCAGCAGCCGGTCTCCCAGCGCGCCATCGTGCCGTCGGCGCCCGATCCCGTGCCGCAGCGCTTCAGCGACCTCGGTTCGCAAACCCCGAGCAAGCAACGGACGTTCGTCCTGACCGAGTATCCGCGCACGGACGAACCGGAGCCCGATTTCTACATCACCGAAACGTCGAATCCGAAGGCCTTCGAGCATCCGTATCGCATGACGGGACCGCCCGACGTGGTGGTCAAGGACGGAACGGTCGAGGAATGGACCATCCTCAACTATACGAACGAGATTCACGGCTTCCACATCCACCAGATCCACTTCATGCCGATCGCCGGCATCGACGTCACCCAGGGGCTCGGTCAACTCCTCGACACCGTCGTCGTCCCGCACGGCGGCTATCAGGGGAAGACGTTCGTTCCCGGCGGCGTTACGCTGTTGCTGGATTTTCGCGAGAAGAACATCATCGGGACGTTCGTCTATCACTGTCACATCCTCGAGCACGAGGACAACGGCATGATGGCGCGGATTCAGGTGGTGCCGTGATAGCGGCTAACGCATTGCTCGCGCAAGCCGCTCCCGGCTAGCCGGGTTTCGTAACTGCTGTGGGATGGATAGGCAAACTTCATCCTTAGAGAACGGGTGTTGCATCGAACGTGTGTTTGCTGTATGATGCTTTTGGTTCTCGGACCGTTGTATCCAGTCCCAGCAAGCACCTCATTGCGACTTGTAAAGATCGTTTCGAGCATGTGGCTGGCC
>Ga0116227_10003042_pt1 | contig 37625 bp, 29 predicted proteins | sample S1TSphgellanicum_FD_89693 | JGI IMG/M metagenome (GOLD analysis project Ga0116227, IMG submission 89693) | Host-associated microbial communities from peat moss isolated from Minnesota, USA - S1T2_Fb - Sphagnum magellanicum MG | ecosystem: Host-associated > Plants > Peat moss > Unclassified...
AAATATAAAAAAAAAAAAAAAACAAAAAAAAAAAAAAAAAAAAAAAAAAAACAAGTGACAACTCAAAAAAAGAATTGATATAGAGACATGATTAAATCAGTAAGTTATCCAACTTTCATATTTTGAGAAGAAACCCAACAAGTAGATGGGTAGACTTCAAAACAACACATCAATTGGATGGGTGCACCCAAAATCTACACATGCGCGTCCATTAGCTTGCGAGAATAACAAACGCGGAATCGCAACCGCATTTAGATCGGAACCGCGAATCGGAAAGATTCACAACACTGTTGCTGTAGAACTTTTGTTGCTCTCCGCACCCGCAAAGATGCCGCTGCACCAACGCACACTTCTGCCGCTTGAATATACCTCTGCAAGTGGAGCTCGTGGAGGTTCCACTTGCGGAGTTGTTCCACGTCGTTGCGGATTCCGCAGTGTATGCCATCGTTTGCCTGTTTCTTCACAAGCCAATTCGTCGGTCTTGTGTCTTTGTCTCTGTCTCTCGCCGTTTCCGCATTCTCTCTTCTTCTTCTTCTTCTTCTTGAAAATCCCACCTTCTAGCTCACCTCTCCGGTTTCCTCAGAAGTATTTGGAAGAAAGAAAGAAGAAGATTGTTGGATTGTCCTTCTTGCCGCTGATGGAAGAGTTTTTTGTTGTTTTAAAACTCGGATTCTTTTGGAGAGGCGGACGGAGAATCGGCTGCTTCATTTCCACCAGGTTTACAACCGGAACCTTTGCATCCCTCCTTGCAGTTGTTCCAAAGGGTACAAGATTTGTTTGTCGAAGGAGCTCCTTCTTAGTTTGAAACCGAAGATGATCATCGACCGTTTCTCTCGGATGTTTGCGATTTTTCCTTCTTAGAAATCCGATAGTGTTCTGCAGAACAAACTGTAGCTTCTGCATGTGCCAGGTTTCGAGCTCTGGAAACTCCATTCTTTTGCTATGGCTTCTTCAGCTCTTTGCTTTGTCAAACATCGCAAATATAGCTCTGATTTCGTGCTCTGGAAATTCCATTCTTTTGCCATAGCTTCTTCATCTCTCTGCTTTTTCAAACATCACAAATATAGCTCTCACACAGTAGTACACAACCTTTCCAGTTTTTGTAACTCTTTCAAAGCTTCATCAGATTCAGAATTGTAGCTGATTATCTTCGTATTATTTCAGAGTGCAAGAATCTCACTCTTCTTTGTTTACAGAATTTCTCTGTGTATTTTTCTTCTTCAATTCAGATCATGCCATGAGATTCACTGTCCTTTGTAGTGCAGAAGAAACAGGACATAATAATGCTGCTTGTTCAAATTCGAGAACAATCTGTCCCTCTGGACGACAATCTCTGGATTCAGAAATGTAATCTTAGCTTTTTGTTTGTTTCTTGATTTGCAGATGATCTTCTGCATCAAATAGAGCTGCCAGAAACAACTCTTCTTCCTGAAGAGAGAGAAAGTTTGCTCTTCTTCCTGAAAGAAAGATTCTTGTGGAACTTTGACTGCCACTGCTGCATGTGCCAAAGGAGATCCTCTACAAACAGCAGTGAGGGAGTAGAAGAGTTTTTGCAAGTAAACCCTAAACCTTAAACAATTATGATTTCCAAAGAACACAAGTGTTGATCTTATTGTTGAGGAATGCAAGACTGTACATGATTTTGTTCAAGGAATGCAACGACTCTGTACATGAAGTTTTCCAGGAATGATGCAAATCTGTACATGATTTTTTTTCCAAAACACAAGTGAGTAAGATCACGTTTCAGTGGATTTGCTTTGGAATTTTTTTCAACACCTTAATTGGTAGAATCCTGGTCTCACCAGAACTTTGCAAAATTGTAATAACAGGGATAAGTTGTGATCATGATGAACGACAATGGAACCAAAGCTTCTTCTGAGTTCCATGATATTGAAGAGGACAACAATGAGTCACTCCATCATCCCTTATTGTCTTTGGATGTTGCAAAATTAGGATTGACAACAATGAATACACAGTTAGATGCTGAACTGGTTGCCAACAACAACAATGACAACACAGCTTCAATATTGAAATTGCAAATGGCTGCAATGCTTGTTGAGCAGGTGAGAAAATTAGATGAGATTTTTCCTCCTTGATTATGTGCAAAGTAGGTGATTCTTGTCAACTCGGATATGTGCAAATGTGATCCCCATTATGCTGCCGATTCTCAAATGGTTACTTCATGAAGATCCTAGTGTTAATCCCCTGATGTTAATCGATTGGAGATCTCTAATGATTATCCTGATGGTAATCCTTATGTTAATATATATGGAGATATGTGGTTGACATCTTGCAGGTTATATTGGGACGGTCGATGCCTATGGAGATAATTCAACATAAGAATTACAACGAAGCAAAACTTGCATTTCTTCTATACCAAAGATTGTGGTCTGCTAGAGCTATTAGCTTTGTGATTTTAGTTATGCTACCAATCTTTGAGGTGTGTAGAACTTTTGGTTATCTGTGAAATGTGTATATCCTGTTATGTGAATTCCACACAAACTCTCTCTCTGGGTATGAATATGATTGATTTGAAATTGTGTTAAGGGGGGAGCCTTAAAAGGTCGGCAAGTTCATGGTTACAGTACTCCATGTAGAATAGATGTGCAATTTTATGGCAACAATATTTTATGTAAAATGTTTTCCTTTTGTTTTCCTTTGTTAAAATGATGTTGGGAGTGTAGTCTGATTTAGTGTATAATGTTTTTGGGTCGGACTCAGGTTCCTTCATGGTGTAAAGGTGAACTGCCACAACCATGTGGGGACCCACAAACTTATGCACTAAGTGGGATATCATACATGAAAAATTGGCACTCCCTTTTAATTCAGGTATGTGACCTTATGAGCACCCAATTTCGAAACAAAGAATAAATTGCCCACCATGTTGGAAAATCTGGACCTGGATTTCCTCTTGGGTTTTTCTTTCTTGCTTTACAGAACCGGGATTCTGGTTTGGACCTAAGTTTCCTCAGGAATTTCTTTTGTTAGTGGAAGGGAATATTCCACCACATGCCCCTAACTTGTATGCGTAGTTTGTGTCGGTTCTATGATGCAGGCAATTTGCCTCATTTTTCTTGTATTCTCAACCACATTGCAATGGTATTTTTTTGGCAAGAAATTTTGGAATCGTCATGTGTCAATTTACAAGGTAAGTCCTAATGCCTTAAGTTTTAACTGCTATTTTTGTGGCAATTCAAAGTTTTGATATCCATCTTCAAATACTTGTAAATTTGGGAATTTGTGTTGACCATTCCTCCATTGAGCACTAAAAAAGATCTAGGTTCTCTATACTTTGGATAACCGGTTAACCCATTATAGCTGTCCTGGTGATATATGATGACTTGAGTAAAACTTGCAATTGCTTTCAATAAATTAAATTACTTTTGCATCCAATAGAAAGTGGAAGTTTGAGTTGCAATTATTTCTGGCAGGTGGGCTTGCTTGCAATTATGATAGTTTTTGTGACAGTTTCTGCTGCGGGCATGCATGTTCCAGAGGCTGTCCAACTTTCCATGTACATCCGATTTATTATTCCTATAGTCTTCACCAGGTAACTGCATGCTCAAAACCTTTGCAGAAAACACTAGCCATGTGTAACTATTCTGTACTTTCATTTTTTTCATTCTCTTCACTTGATACTTTGTGATAATAGATGTTTGATTGGTTTATGTACAATATTTGAGCTTGGAGATTGCTTTGAGGACATCTGTATGGAGACCTATCTCATTTTGGGAGTGGTATTTTCTCTTCCAGGCCCTTACGAATGTGTTTCCGCATGACAGCCCACATAGTCCACACCTTTGTCAATATTGCGGTATGTTTTTGTTTCCTGTTTTTGGCGAGTAAATTTTGTTTCTTCTACAGGATATTGGGTTTAGCTTTAGAGTTGTCTTATTATGAAGTCTTTTGTGTGGGCTCTCTAAAACAAATAGTCTAAAATATGCATTTTCAGGTCTTGATGGTAATATTTGTTCTTCTTTCGGCATATTTTGCAACATTGGTTTTTGGTGAGACAACATCAGAGTTTGAGGATTATAGCACAGCATTAGTCAATTTGGTGGTACTGTTGACAACAGCGAATAATCCAAATGTGTGGGCACCAGCATATACTGCTGACCGCCGGGCTTTCTTCTTCTTCTTCACATTCTTATTGGTGGGGCTCTTTTTCCTCACCAATTTTGCCTTCACAGTCATATACAGTAGCTATAAGGCTCAGGTGTGTTCTTACATCCCATCTGAATTTGGAGTTTTCATGCTTCAGAAGCCTCAATTTTTTCCCCATCATACTTGCTATGGCATTAATTTTTATTCGTAACACATATGCAAGCATTTCTGAAGGTTTGGGAGTTTGTGCTTATGTGTTTAGAACCAATCAGTCAAGATTTAAGCTTTAATTTATGATTGTAAGGTTAATCCCCAAAATGATGCAGAATTTGGCAAATGAAATATCAGTGTGATTCCCAACTTGTGCACCTAGTGTAACTTTGTATTGTTGTTTGTTGTAAGCTATGTCTCTTGAGTGTTGGCCAACATCATGACTGAGTTGTCTGGTTGCTTTCGGAAATGTAACAGAAACTCAGGACACAGATTTTGTATGATGATTTGCATGAAATTTTGGATGGATTATTGTATACTTATATTACACCCACTGTCGGGAGTTGATGAATTCAGTTGTTAGTCATGGCAGCTCATCACTACTATTTGTGATAAGGTGATGATGGTCTCATGCTTTGTGAGCAATTCTTACAAGGTTATGACTGCACCCATTGTAGTGTTACTTTCAATGTGTTGTTGTATAATGATTTGCATGAGATTTTTGGTGGATTATTGTATACTTATTACACCCACTGTCGGGAGCTGATGAAGTCTGTGGCTAGTCATGGCAGCTAATCACTGCTGTCTGTGATAATGGTGATGATGGTCTGCCATTTTATGAGCAATTCTCATAATGTTATGACTGCACCCATTGTTGTGTTACTTTCAATGTGGTCTTGTAGAGATTTCTCTGCAATTCCATAAAATATGTCAAATGAAATCAGCTCATGTCAATCTAAAAACTCCTACTATTAGCATGCATGAAGGTGGCAGTGTGAATGTATATTTCCTCTTAACATTTTGCAGAGCATTTTGCTGTCAAGAGTAGATGGGTCCTTCCCCTCTTGAATTGATTTTTCCTCAAATTCGTTGTTTACTTTCTATCCAAAACTACCAGATAGCACATGAGGTGGTGAAGTGGTCAACAATGCAACAACAAACTCTCAGTGTTGCTTTCACCTTGTTAGACACTTTGAATCAAAACTATATCAATGGTGCCCAGATGATGATCCTATTCCACACAATCGATCTCTACAGGTAACATTCTTTGGTTGCCACCACGCCATCTCCCTCATGTACACTTGAACACAGCTTCTTAAAAACAGAGTCCATCTGACAAAAATGGTACTGAGATTTTTTTTGAATGCTTGGGAAACTGTGATTGTGTATAGGGATATCCCAGATTTCCAGCTTCACTTACGCCAAGTCTTTTTGGCTCTGGGGAAGAATGAAGATTCTGCAATACATAAGGATGAATTTGAAGATCTTTGTGATGTCATTGTTCTTCAAATTGAACAGCAATTTCAGTCTTTGCCAAAATCTCAAGGACCATTTCGTGAAATGGTGAATCAATTCTGGTGGCTGAAATTCTCTAGCCAGCCTTTCTACAGTCGTTTCATCTGGGCTGCTACTTTTCTATCCTTGCTACTGGCAATTTGTGAAAGAGAGGTAATTGTCTTTAATTTTTCTCTTGTTGCGGATCCCCATTTCTTTTCCCCCTCTTGTTGTATTAGATTTGAGTTGGGTTTTTTGGCTGCAGTCAAGCATCCACAAAGCAAGGTCAATGCATGAGGTCTATTTTAAGTTGTAAACACAAGAAGTGCAAGAAAGAGGAAGGAAAACATGGGTTATTTTTGCATTTTAAATATTCAGATGAAAACAAAGAATTGGTGCAGAGTGATTCAAATAATTCACTTAATTATTTTGTGCAATTTATTTGATCCCATTTTTGCAGGCAAAAGACAATTTGCTCCAAAACAATTTGGTGATTATGGTGTTTATTTTCGGTACATATTCAAACTCTTTATTGCCTTTTAGGGGTTTCATGGAGTTCATTAACATGTCTTGCATTTGTATTTTGTTTTGTTTTTGGGTTCCAATGATTTGAAGTCTTTTCAAATGCAATTTTTGGATGCTATATAAGTACCATTGCAAGAATTTTTGCACTTGGTTCTTCTTACTTGGCTTTGTGGGTTGGGGTGGTGGGGGTTAGGTTGGGTATTTTTATTGGATGCCTTCTTCAAAATTGTATTACAAAGTTGGAATGTGTATTGGAGTCACAGCTTAAACCGATTTGACTTTGTTTTCTCACTTTTGATTCTTGTCATCTTCTTTGCATCTACGGTTTTTGGAATCCAACCCCGATGGTATGGTTCTTTACAACAATTTTTCACCTAAACATGCCTTCTATTTCATAAACACATTTGACAAAATATTTGACAAACAAGTTTGAGTTTTATTTGATAGTATATGGCCCCTGAAACATTGTGTTTTTTTTCCCCAGGATGTCAATTTTGTTGATTGCAAGAGCATTTCGAGTGCTTCATCTTGTAACCCTATTGTCACATTGGAGATTAATGGCTCGAACATTGGTCAAGTTGATCCCAGCAACTGCACCAATCTTGGCGCTCCAATTTCTCATTTGCTCTTTCTTCTCACTCTTGGGTGTACATCTATTTGGTGGAGAAGTTTACATTGGGCACCCAGGCTTAGAAAACACTGAGTACGCCAATGGACGCTTATTTGCTTTTAACTACAATGATTATGCATCTGCCGTGGTTACATCCTTCAACCTTTGCGTGGTCAATAATTGGTATGTAATCATGGATGCCTATGCAATTGTGACTCAGACAGCATGGTCTCGAAGCTTTTTTATCATGTTTTGGGGCATTGCTGTGGTCTTTACCTTGAATGTTGTTGTCGCATTCTTTGTGGAGGCATTTGTGAAGGAAATGGACTTAGCTGAGTCATTGCATATTAGTCATAGGTCTAGTGATCCTTCTAAACGGAGGCTTGTTTCCCAGCGCAAATTGTCTTATCACAATCTTTACAAAGATATTTGTGAGAATAGTGAACCCAACTAATGAAAATTTGAGCTTAGATTTAGTGTAGACTAGAGAAAACCACCTTACATTTTTATGATCTTAGTTTGAGCCTCCTACTAGAATGGTCAAAGATTTTCCAATTTTATTATCTATGAAGAAGGCATCTCATTCACTTTTTAGAACATTGATGCAGTGAAATGATAGAAGGACATGGTCAACTCTTGGCCACAAATTATTTAATTATGTGTTTCTACTCAAGAGTGCCTACCATCGAAGGTGCAAAAGATTGAAAACAATCTTGCACTTAGATTGAGTTGAAGTTGCTTGTGTACATTAGAAACTTGCATGTGTGGTGTTTTCATTAAGGATTCATCTTAATGTTATCTTCAAGTTAACTTTCTCATGGGTCATAAGTATAAATCAATTATACTTTTTTTTTTGTTTAATATTCTGTGTAATCAATCAATGGAAACACAAGCAAATTCACCTCCTGTACAAGCCTTCTATATTCCATGGTTGTTTTTTTTGTTACTTATTTTGTTATGGTTTCTATACAATGTTGAACTTTGAATATCAATTTAGAGTGTCCAGTTAGAAAGAAAAATACATGGATGAATAGTGGATGACAATAGATAGATAAAAATTGATGGATAAATGAAAAGTGCAATAGGTCTTCCAAAAACTTGTGAGCTTTGTTTCTTTCTTTTTATTTGCAATGTTCTATGTATGGGAGTGTAGAATACAAACAAGTTTAGAATTGAAACTATGTATGTTTACTACATAACTATGAAAATCTATGTTCTTGATTGTAAAAATATTTTCTCACCTTTCTATTGTCTATGCATAATTGGTACGACGCATCATTCTCTTATTATGAATTAAACATAACACCAACCCCTTTTAAAACAAAAACCTTCAACATCAAAACCTTAATTCTTTTCACAATTGTATTCTTTCAAACTTTGCATTCATATTACAATTTTATACAAGTGAAGATGTTTCTCAAGGTCACATACACTCATTTATATATCATCCAAAAGAAAACTAATCAAGAAATTTTCTAAAGTTTATACATCACATGGTTCCCTCACGTGATTTCATATAAAATAATCAAAAGAAAATTAAACACATGATCCCCCATGTGATTTCACATAAAATAATAAAAAAAAAATTAAACACATGGTCCCCCATGGGATTTCACATAAAATAATCAAAAAGAAATTAAACACATGATCCCCCATGTGATTTCACATAAAATAATAAAAAAGAAATTAAACACATGGTCCCCCATGGGATTTCACATAAAATAATAAAAAAGAAATTAAACACATGGTCCCCCATGGGATTTCACATAAAATAATCAAAAAGAAATTAAACACATGGTCCCCCATGGGATTTCACATAAAATAATCAAAAGAAAATTAAACACATGGTCCCCCATGTGATTTCACATAAATTAATCAAAAGAAAATTAAACACATGGTCCCCCATGTGATTTCACATAAATTAATAAAAAGGAAACTAAACACATGATGCAAATGATTTTCACATAAATTAATATGTGAAAATCAATGCACAATGACCAAATTAAATTACGAAATCTTATTAATTAATAAATCACCAAACTTATCCATTAAACAATTACATAAGTAACAACATCAAGTTATATCACTCCCAAATTCATTATGGATTCTGTCTTCGAAATCACATATGCAGAATCTTTTTCAATTTGTCATGATTAATATGATCTGGATATAGTGAACCATTAACAATTTCAAATTCATAAGATACATTATCTACAAACATCTTCTTGATAACAAAAGGTCCAAACCATTTCGGTAACAATTTTTTATAAGCCCTATGATGATGTCGAACATCAAACATCATGACAAGGTCGCCTTTTTTGAATTCCCTTTTTTTTCATTTTTTTGTCAAAAGCCTTCTTTTGTTAAGCTTATATGATTTCAATGAATTGGTGGGTTTTCAATTGTAGTTCGTCCAACGCATTAAGTTGTAATAATCGATGGCATTGGGATTCATCCAAAGGAAGTCTCATCGTCATGGCTATGTGTAAAATCATTATTTCCAGCTTAATGGGTAAAAATGCCTCCATCTCATAGGTTAAACGAAAAGGTGAATACCATGTGGAGGTTTTGTATGTGGTGTTGTAAACCCACACAACATGGTAGATCTTGAGATCCCAATCACAAACATTCACATGAACTTTAGCTTCTTTCACCAGCATGGAACATAATGTCCTATGGTCTTTTCTACTAAGCCATTAGTGCTAGGCTTGTACATAGTGGTAAATTTATGTTTCATTGCAAGGCGTGCTAACAGGTTTTCCACAACCTCACAAAAAAACTAGGGACCATTATCAGAAACAATTTAAGTGGTGTCCCAAATCGAGTAAAGATTCGTTCATACAAAAATTGTGCTATTTTTGTTTCACTGAGGACTTCAAGGCATGTATTTCTACAAATTTTGTGAAGTAGTTTATGGCAACCACAATGAATCAATGCCTTTTCCTAGTCATTAACAATGGTCCCATTAAATTAATTCCCCATTTTTCAAAAGGTCCTAAAAGTGGTATGGGGTGCAGAGGGCCACTCATAGTAGACCTTTGTGCGTCAGCTTGACATACATCACAATTCCTACAGTAATCATGGGTATCGTTGAAGAGGGTGGGCTAATAATAACCTGCTTTCAAAATCTTTACTGTCGTGATTCGTCCCGCAAAGTGGCCTTCACAGAACCCATCATGAAATTCATACCAAAGACGTGAGGTGTCCCCCTTTGCTATGGTTCGTCGTAAAACACCATCTTTTCCTTGGAAATAAAGTTGGTTGCTTATCATCGAATAATTTCGATTCTTGTGTGCAATTCGTGTTTGTATTGCTTTTGTAGTTCCAACTAAAAACCTCATGTCATCCAAATATTGAATGATTTCCTGGTATTTTTCAGGCGCTTCATTGACGGTCATTATTGCTGCATCTGGAAAGTTGTCATCTTCTGAAACATCACCCATTCCTTCGTATGCCCTTGTAAGGCCATCAACATTACCATGTTGCCTTATTGGATGATGGACAATGTTAATGTCAAATTTCTCCATCAATAGCAACCATCGAGTAAATCGACCACTTATATTGGGCTTGTTGACTAAGTAGGTTAAAGCCTTGTGATCTGTCATAATTTTGGCCTTGTATCTCAACAAGTAATGGCGAAACTTCTTAAAAAAGAAAATAATTACAAGACCTTCCTGTTTGATCATAGTATATTTATTTTTGTTGAAGTTAATTGTTTGCTAGCAAAATGAATGGGATGGTCATGCCCATTTTCGTCCAATTGGGATAGTGTGCTCCCCACTGCTTCTCTAGATGCATCACAATATACTAAAAATGGTTTGTTCCAATCTGGAGTCCAAAGGATTGGCACAACTTGAAAAGCTGATTTGAGTTGTTCGAATGCCCTCTTTGACGCTTCGTCCTCCATTGGTGTAGGTGCATCTTCATGCAGGAATCGTGTTAAAGGACGCGTTTTTGCTGCAAACATGTGTATGAACCTTCGATAATAACTCACCATCTCCAAAAAACCTCAAAGGGCTTTTTTTGTAGTGGGAAAGGGGAGTTTTGAAATCCTATCAAACTTTTCGAGATCTGTGGCTACCCCATTCTTTGACATAATGTGTCCAACCATCCTCCCTTTTGAAAAACCAATTGTGATTTTTTCAGGGCTCAAAATCACCCTTGAACCATCCAAATGTTAAAAGATTAACTCAAGTTTGGTAAGGTGAAAAGTTCTGTCACTATAAGCTCCAAAGTTGTCAATGAAAACTCGTAGAAAAAGGCCCAAGAATCGATCAAAGACCTTGCTCATTAAATGTTGAAATGTCCCTGGAACATTGCACAAGCCAAAAGGCATTAATGTGTAACAAAATGTCCCCCAGGGTGTGGTGAATGTGGTTTTCAATTGATCCTTTAGAGTAATTTTCACTTGGTGGTAGCCCCTGTACCCATCTCCAAATGTGTACATTTTGTGCAGTACTATTTCTTCCAAAATTTCTTCACAAAATTGCAAAAGGTATTGGTCTTTTTTAATTACTTTGTTTAAAGTTTTATAGTTGACACATACCCTTAACTTGGCATTTTTCTTTAATGCTAATACCACAGGAGAAACCCATTCAATTGTCTCCATAGGTTTAATGAACCTTGCTTCCAACAACTTGTCAAACTCCTCCTTCACCATTGTCGTGTATTTTCGATTCCACCTCCCTTACTTGGTCTTAATCAGTTTGGCATTTGGTAACAGTTCAATTTTGTGTTGCTTCATGGTGACTTCCCTAAGGTCCTTGTAACTAAAAACAAACAGATGGATATACTTACGTAATAAATCTTCATATTGCCTTCTTTCCTCTGGGCAAAGGTCTGGTCTTAGTTGAATCTTACTCACTCGCTCCACGACTTCTCCTTCTGTTAACACGCATGGAGTTGATCGGTTGTCATCCCCTCAAACCTTTTGATCTGACAAAGCTCCAACCTTAGGGATCGTCTCCAAAACATATAACCCTACTTCCTTTTCATTATAATCATTTGTGTAAATCTTTTCAAAACTAGAGTTTTGGTCTATTTCTAATTCATCTTTATATTCATTCGTCCCTTTAGAGCTTTTCACAAAATTGGCAAATGGGACTTTTTGTCGATTAGGATGGTCATGTATCCTTCACCCTAATAGTTCCTTGCATGCGACTTGTTAACTAAGGCCTACCTAATATCATTGGATAAGCCTCATTTTCCTCTAATACCACATGGAAATCCACAATGGTGGAAACCCTCATTCCAGTGATTACAACATTGTTAATGACTCCTTTTGGCCTAACAACCCATTTGTTAGCCATCTTTAAGGTTACTGAGGCTGGCCTATCAATTTTCAAGCTTAAGTACCTCATTGTAGGAATTGTCGTCACATTGACTCTTGCCCCTCCATCCACCAACACCCCGCACAACATTGATCCATTACATTACACATCAATGATCGAATCACATTCATGCTCAGTTGTTATGACATTCAAAGGTGTGGGTACTTTTGAGACTTTAGGTGTTGACAACCCTTTTCTCAACTCCTTTCAAGCTGATGGCACCATTGCCACTAATTGTTCAATGGTGATGTTTACCTTCTATAATCCCACATCCTTCACCACTAAATAAAGATCAAAATTTCTAGAAATTAGAAAGTCCTAGAATCCAAACCTTTCATTTCAATTTTTTTTTTCCTCTTTTGGGGCTCTTGCCATCTCCTTGAACTTTTGACACTTGAGTCATGATGAGTAGTGTCTTCCGCTGGTCGTTTAATTTGGGCCATGACATCAATCGCATCCTTAGGGATTTTGAGGTTCTTTTCCAAACCCATCAAAGCCTTTTTTGCCCTTCATTTATTAGCTCAATTAAATGTATTTAAACTTTGCCCTTCTCTTTTGCAGAAAACCTTCGAGAAGAAGAATTTGCATTCTCTCTGGTAGCTAAGGCTAGTAAGTTTGGACATTCTCTTGAATAATGTCCCATCTCTCAACACTTGTAACATTGAATTGTTGACAGGTGCCTCTTCATGTTTCTGCTCTTACTAATCCTTAGTTGCAATAGATGTAGGCCTAATTGGTTCATTTGATTAATCATTTGTTCCATAACCGACTCCATGTGCAAGCTCACTTTTGGATGTTTTCGTAGTTCTGGTTCAGTCGATAATTGAACTATTTTCACCACGGATTACGCAGTTGGCTGTGGAACTTCCTCTATGTTCACCTCCTTCTTTTCGGCCACCTCTACTACTTCATCAAACGTTGCCGTTTATTCATATTTCATTTATTGTCGCAATTTTAACAATAGATTAATGGTGAAATGTTCTAATACCAATGCATTGATTCCTGCAAAAATTAGATTAGTTCCTTCATGACCTTGTGCCCTAAGACACCCCTGGAGTTTATTTCGCAATGTCATTTGTCCTCTCCTTATACTCTCTTACTAACTCTAAAGCCCCCTGCTTTAGTTGATTCGGTTCAAGTATTAAGTTTTGGTAGACATTCTTCATAGAAAATCCTTTCACTAGGGCCTTAGTTATGTCATTCCATGATGCCTTTAATGTTTTTGTCTGTCGTTCAAACCAATGTGATGTTGTACCCTCTAAGAATTCAAGAAGAAAATTAAGCCATTCCATAGCTGTTCTAAGCTTCATACCAATACAAATTCTTTTATATTATCTTAAAAACACTTTAAGGTCTTCACCCTTACTTCCCCTGAAAATTGGAATAACCATGTTGATTATTATTTTATCTTATTAAAAAAAACACACCAAACTAATTAATTCTTTTGACCAACTATCACTTAACTTTTACAACCTTTCTTCATGAATAAGGAAATTCCCAATGGCCCGAATTGCATTCGTAATAAAATTCTCCCTATCTTCTCGGTGTAACTCTCTAAAAGGACCAAACATCTCCAACCCTGCAATTGTCCTATTTAAATGTTTGGATTGAAAGACAACATTTACAAGATCACGACCATCACAGTATCAATGATGCCTCCACTCCACATGACATGCAAGTTATTGGTTTTAGCATAGTCGGGAGTCGCATCCTTTTTCCTAAGCTAGATGAATAAATGTTGTTCTGGTGTGATTGTTTTTTAGCGTTACCTTACAGGTTTTGGGTTAAGTTGAGGTCTAGATTCTTCCCGTTGTCTATGTAATTATGATACTACCACACTTGGTTCACCTATAGTTCCAGGCTCTTCAATAGGTCTTTCAACACATGATCTTGGCCTATAACTCCTAATGTCAATGATGGGGTTTGTTGCCTATTTTCGGGAAATTGTGTACCAAGGGAATTAGAAGCCTTTCCTAACGTTGACATTAATGTTTTAACTAAAACACTAATCCTAGAAATAAAACATATATATTTTTTGTTTTCTTTCAAAAACCTACAACACTTTTTTATATAAAAAGTCCCAAGGTTTCAACAAGGTTTAATAAACATGAGCTTATTCATGAATGTTTACTATCTTTTATAAACTTCTATTTACATTTTTTCATATGGCTTAACATGTGCCATTTTCTTTTCCTTTCTTGCTTCCAGCTTTTCTTTATGAATTTTCTCAGATTCCCACAAATCTAACTCTAGTTCATGCCTAGGATTATAAGTAATATCCAAAAGCAAACTTGGGGTCAAACAAAATGACTCATGTTTATGGTCTACATGATGTTGCTTTACGCGCCCAATCGTGCACCAAACTCGACTTGACTTGCCTCTCATGATCTTCATTGCCACAAGCTAAATCTCCTCCACCCATGTTGTCAAATCTATCCATGATTTAGGGATAAACAAGTCCCCCTGCATTTCTTATTTTAGAACAAAACAAATAGTCTGTTATTTTCTTTTCCTTTTTTCTTCCTACCAAACTTTCAACAATAAAATCAAGTTCCATAACACAAAAAACATAGACTCGGGTCTCGGCAACGGAACCAAAAGATGTAGAATACGAACAGGTTTAAGATTGAAACTATGTATGTTTATTACATAGCTATGAAAATCTATGTTTTTGATCGCAAAAATATCTTCTCACCCTTCTATTGTTTATGCATAATTAGTATGCCACACCATTCTCCTACTATGAACTAAACATAAACATTAACCCCTTTTAAAACAAAAACCTTTCAACACCAAAACCTTAATTCCTTTCACAGTTCTATTCCCTCAAACTTTGCATTCATACAATAATTTTATACAAGTGAAGATGTTTTTCAAGGTCACAAACACCCATTTATATACCATCCAAAAGGAAACTAATCAAGAAATTTTCTAAAGTTTATACATCACATGTGATGTGCTCCCAAGTTCCTAATTAGACCCAAGATGGGCCTAAGTTACTTAAACAGCGGAATGGTGAGGAACTCGAGGCACGCTCCTAGCTCTTAGCACTAGAAGGGGTAGAGGGGCATGTTGAAGTTCCGGGATGGGACTAAGAAGAGTGACAAGCTTTAATTACTAACTCGAACCTACATCAAACCAACCAACAAGTTGGTTAGTTCATTTTCTGGAACACTTTTAGTGCTATGACAAGCCACGGGCAATTCTAGACTCACAAGATTCACCATGGCCCAGACTTGGGGGAAGCCACCACCTTCCCCCATACAACATTTTTTGTGTCTCTCCACGGCACCTACATCCGAATGGCTTTTTGTCCCGGGATTCCCAAGGAGGAGTCCTGGAATTGTCCTGGTTTGGACTCCCGAGATTTTGCGAGATCATAATTTTTTGCTCAGACCTTCGATTAGGATGAGGTCTGATGCAAACTTGTAGTTCTCCTCGAGAGCTTTCCAACGGTGTGTCGCACTCCACCTGCACACATTGGGGTTGGGTCGATTCTTGACTTTCAGTGGTCGGGAGTCAAACTACTAGTTTGACTTCTGTTTCTTCTTTTTGCCATAACGTGTGCTACAGATGTCCAAATGGCCCATGCGAGCCCATTTTCGACATCTACATTTTCATGGCTTTCCAATGATATAAGAAACACCCCAATGTGAGGTGTTTTGTCCCCTACAATCAAATTCTAAAGTTTCGGGAGTCCCGGAGGACTCCAAGTCCCCATTTCGAGAGTGTGAGTTTCATCCTCACACTCTTTCAAAGTAGGGTTGCGACAACATGGTTCCCCATGTGATTTCATATAAAATAATCAAAAGGAAATTAAATACATGGTCCCCCATGTGATTTCACATGAATTAATCAAAAGGAAACTAAACACATGATGCACATGACTTTCACATAAATTAATATGTGAAAGTCAATGCACAATGACCAAATTAAATTACAAAATCTTATTACTATATATATCACCAAACCAAGCATGGGGAACCCAAATTTAAAGAAAATAAGAAACCTCCAACTTAACTAGAGGGCGCATCACACAATAGTTGAAAGGATATTTGTCAATTGATGGACCCCCTTTGGTTAAGGAAAAAGCATCCGTTGGTAACACAAAGGCAATAAAATAAATTATAATTATAATTAAATAGAAAGTGTTTTACATTGGGGAAGGCATCATTACATTGATGCTTCTTGATGTTCTCAAGTGAGAAAACTTAAGCTAACACCCTCATTCCCTTGCCCTCCAACATATCGAGGACCTCCCAAAGAATACTTCCCCTACACAAAATTGCTTGAACACATAGAGACACACTCCATATCTCTTTTCCATATTCGATTAGATCATTTGGTAACATTTTTCAATTACCTAGTCTTAAACCTAACCCTAAACCTCATCCAAAAGCATCAAACTCAATGACAACCAATGAAAAAAATTCCCATACTTCAACTAGGTAGTTACTAGTTACAGGTAGAAGGTACCTAGTCTCCAAACTTTCCCCAACATTTATTTATTTAATTTTTTCACATTGTCCCTAACCAACTCTCCCTCACAAACAAATTTAATACTTATAATGGTGTTGATACTAGAATGCCTACCTTTTAGTGGTGCACACTACACACCCCCATCCATACCTCTTATGTTAGGTTTTTCATGGAAAAATTGGCCCAAATTGGCTAGATTTCAAAGATTTTTTCTTTCTCTAAATCACCAAGATTTTGATGATAAGTTCCAGTAGGTTAGCCAAAAATATAAAAGGATTATGTTTTTTTTTTTTTTTCCTACTTTCATATCTAGTATATAGCCACATTTGGTTAAACTATTTTCTTGATGATTGCCACTTTGACTACATCACAAAATCCTTAAAAGAAAGGCTGCATGAGATCAAAAACCCAAAAAAATGAAATGAAAAAAAGGTAATTTTTTTCTCTGGGGTTACTAATAGTGTCAGATTTTGGAGAAAAACTCAATAAAAATTGTACTAGATACTCAGAGTCAAGTGCTTTGACTCATAAGTGTCAGCCCCTTTACTCACTTATTGTTCTGTTGCAATTAAACATGGTTTCTAGACTTCCTTTACTCACTCATATTATTTCAATGAGTGACAATAACTCCCACTTACACTAGGAGTCAAGGCCAATGTTCAACTCAAATCAAGCATTCCTATTGGTGCAAAAGTTGAAATCAGCCCCACCCAAGTGCTTTACACTAGGACTCCACCAGGCTCACATAGAAAATAAATAAATTTCAATCAGCCCCAACTTACTAATAAATGCTGAACTTTATGACCTTGTATGGGCCCCAAGGCTGAAAAAAGGGTACCATGGTTTATTTGGGAAGCGAATTTGGGAACCCTTGGGGCCAATGTTCCAGCATTTATTAATATCTTGACATCAATGTTCTAGCATTAAATTTTTGTTTAGATTCATTACAGAGTATAGTAGCTTAATGGATTTTGGCCCCTAGGTAATAATAATAATAGGTCTAATTTTATATGAGGATTTTTGAAAGATGATATATTTTAGCTTGTGTTGAAACTTGAGACTAGTTATTATAGAGTTATGATATCTTGAAGGATTTTGGTTTCTTTTAGAAGACTTTTTGAAGGTTATATTTTGACATGGTGAAATATTTGAGTTTTCATAATTCTTCTTTTGCCTTAAGATACTTTTTTTAATGTAAATGGCAAGGCCACAGTGTGACACACCACTTGGTAGTAACTTGGGGCCAAACAAGAGGCCAAAAATGCTCAAAGTTGGCCCCAAGTTTTGCTCCTCAGCCCTAACTCCTAGTGTAAAGCGGGCCTGAGATATGACGATAACTTACCGACAGCCGCTGCCCGCCGTTGCAAATTGTGCGATGTTTCTTCATTACCGCCGGTTGATGCACTCTTGGAAGTGAGAAATACTATTGCATGGTCACATATTAAGCATGGGTGAAGTTCAAACTCTGACAGATTCTTCGTCCTTGCCTTGATCGGAGTAAGTTAAAACCCACCATCACCGATCCACCAAAGTCGTCTTGGATCATGAGGTTGTTGGCTGATTCCGTTGGCAGACTCTTCTCTCTCTAAGCTCTCCATGTGCGTTGAAAATTTCTACTGCCGTGAGGACTTTCTCGTCAACTTCCTTGACCTATAACTTGGATTGGTCTGCAGTCTGTTTCACAGTATCATCATAGACTCAAGCCAATCTCTCACATTCTCTTTGTGTGTGTGTGTGTGTGTGTGTGTTTTGGGGAGGATAATTTTGTGACCATTGTGTTTGGAGTTCCTCCAGTGGTTCATTTTGAGTTTAAAGAGCTCATCTTTGCGTAGATTTTTTATATTTGTTTTTTGGGCGTTTTGGTCGTAGAGTAGTTGGTGTTACAGTGGATTTTGCGTGAAAATTCCCGGGACTCTAGTGTGTTTTCGTTGCTTCGGTTTGGGTTGCTCTTGTTTGCTTGCCTTTGAGTGTGATTTTCTGCTTTGCTTATGTTGTTGCAGAGAGAGGAGAAATAGGTCATTTTAGATTTGGGGGCAGGGGGGGGGGACTGAAGGCATAGAGCTGCCAGGGAGAAATTTGATGTTGTGATTTGTGAGGTTTTCTCTTGTGTGTGTGTGTGTGTGTGTGGAGAGTGGCAGTGGGTGACAGTGGGGTTCGAGTGTTGGTGGCTGGAGAAGAAATGGGTGGGATTTTATGGCTTCTTCTTCTGTGCATGGCTCTTTCTGGGTCTGTTGTAGGTCGCCAACCTGAAGGGGAGAATGTAGTTCGGAGAGTGCGAGTTTCGAGGCCTTTGGTAGACTATCGCAGAACCTTCTGGAGGGGCGTCGACTCGCAGCCGATGGATATTGCAAGAAGAGAATGGAAAGGGAAAAGCAGCGCAGAGGAAGTGAACAGTCGTTGCACAAAGCAGCAGGAGGTGGGGACAGTCAAAGCCAGGCCAGCAAAAGGTGTATCCTTTTCCAAGGGAGCCTGGGAGCAATTCCCAAATGCTCCACCCATATTGCCCTTCAATGCCAGTGATGAACAGCATTCAAGTGCAGCAAACCAACTTGATCCTGTCCACGTTGCATCATTTTCGTTGACGGATTTCCAAAGCGGAGGAGGAGAAGCGTCTGGAAAAGGTGCCGTCGGAGTCTCGGGCTACCTATTATTGGAAATCACAACCTCCAAAGACATCAACAACTACAGATTCCGTGGGTTCTATAACTTTTCAAATGACGAAGCATTTCAAAGCCACAAAGGCTATTCAGCTCTCAAGATTGACCTGGAAGGCTTGATGCATGAGACAAAAGAGGAGATCACTGTTTGCATGCTTGGTTGCACAATGTTGCCGTCCTCATCAGATTCAGTATCACTGCTGGAAGAAGACTGTAATGTGATGTTTCAGATGCAGTATCCAAAGAAGCTTTCCTTGACAAGGAGTGTCATCCGTGCACAAGTAACAAGCCTGCTGAATGCAGGTGAAAAACACCATTTCCATCCAATCAATGTGACAGCACTGCCATCAAGAAGCCATATGCTACAGTATGAGTACACTGCAGCTGATGTCATAGACCCGATCTGCAGCAATTTTGGAGCTGAGACTTTGGCTATGGAGGAGGACAGCTCTCCAGGGTTTGCATTGGAATGGTTTTTTCGATCCAGTTACTTCCGGGTGTTTGATGTCCAGCCATCTTTAGATTGTTCTAAATCAGAAGCATTCTGTGACAATATGGGCCCCTTGGGATCTACAGTTGGCCAGGGGGAAAATCTTCCACACAGCACACTTGCCATTCCGGTCTTTACATATACAGGAGTCTCAGCTGCTGAGATTGATGTGAGTGCCGTTCTGCAGCTTTATCATGATGGTGGTGGTGGTGGAAGGGTATATCTTGATGATGAAATGTTCATGCTGAACAACCGCACTCTGGTGGCAGAGGGCTTCTGGAAGAGTGAAACTCAACAGATTTGCATGGTTGCATGTCCAGCAGAAGTGGTGATTGCCAATGTGAGCAGGGATTGCAACATTAGGATTTGTCTCCAGTTTGAAACTGGTCTCACACTAGAGAAACGGAGCATTATCTCAGGAACCATTTCCAGCACCCTTCTTGACAACAAGTCAGATGCATTTAACCCTCTCTCTTTCAGCATGCCTCTCCACAGATTGCGACATTTTGGGCTCGGGGTCCAACGTCTGTCACACTACACATTCAATCACATTGAGGAGGCACATAAATTCAGGGAAAAATTCAAACGGGATAATGCCCAGTCAACAGTAAAGACGACTGTCTTCAGATACCCTACTCTTCATGGGAATGACTCCAACGATTACATTCACCTAAGTGAGGAGCTTTCAATCAATTCCCTCTTGATTCAGCGAAGTGCCCAAGACCAGAACTTGCGTTTCCAATTTGAGGTCATTGCAATTGGGGATCATGTCACCATCGGAGTTGAATCATTCATGCTGCTAGATACAATGAACACAGAACCCCTGCAGGCGCCACTTAAGATAAATCCCTTGAAATTGGCAGCTCAGCTAAGAATATCTGAAGGGCACCGGTATGATCTTCAAGAAGCATCAACTGTAGTATATGCCGCTGAGGGATTGTATGAGCCAAATGATGGAAAGATGTACATGGTGGGCTGTCGACCTGTGAAAGCAAGTTGGTCAGTGCTTCAAGATAACAAAAAGTCTTTGAATGGCAGCCTCGACTGTTCTCTTACACTCTATCTTGAGTTCCCCTCAAAGATTGGGGCCTGGCTTTCAAGTGCAACAGTGAAAGTGTCGATTCAAAGTACACGGACTGTGGCTGACCCATTCCACTTCAATCCAATCTATTACGAGACGTTTCCCATCATGTACAAAGAACAACGCAATGAAATCTTCTCTCGCAGGAACGTGGAGGGTGCATTGAGTGTAGCTGCATTGTCAGTGATGCTTTTTGGTATTGTTGCCCAGTTGTTTCACATCAGTCGAAACCAAGATTCTGCATCTTTCATCTCTCTGACAATGCTAGGACTGCAAGGCATTGGCTATATGATACCTCTCTTAACAGGTATGAGAATCTATATTAACAGCTGCTTGATGTATTTTCATAGCAAACTGAATGGAGTTTTGCATGATTCATAAATACATGGATGCTCGTTTCTCTCAAGACATGGGTATGTCCATAGACTACAGCTAGTGGCTGTGATGCATAAAAACTCTTTTTGAAGAATTTGTGAGATCCAGTTCTCACTGTATTTGGCTGGTCTTGGTTTTTACAAAGTGTACTGTGCTCATGTGTGTGTGTGGAACAGAAGTAGAGGCCTTGTTGGCTAGGACCAATGCGCTTCAACTCCAGGGGTTTGAGTCACCATATCAACACGTCAAGCTTATAATCAAGTTCCTGACATTGGTGATACTACTTCTCATCCTACTGCTAATTCAGAGGGTTTGGAAAAAGCGAAATACCCAAGCTCACAAAACAGCAACAGTCAGTCTCACACTACAGAAGAATCTTCCACAGGAGACCAAAGTGATCTTGATTTGTGGACTTGTACACTTCATGAGCTTCCTCAGCATCCTGTTTATTCATGCTGCTGTAACAAAATCCCAGGAGCAGCCACTCAACACAGCTCGATTTGTGCAGATACATCCAACAATGTCAGAGACAACTGGTATGACGTCTGATTTCTTGCTTAGCAAATGGAAAGAGTATTGGCAAAACGTAGAGGAGCTGTTCTTATTCCCACAGGTTGTTGGGAATGCACTATGGAACGTGAAAGGAAAACCTCTCCATCCCATGTACTACATAGGGAGCACAGTAGTACAGTTGCTACCCCACTTGTATCATAGGTTCAGTGCACCTGTCTACTATCCACATGACTCATACAGTTACCCATATGCAGATGTGGATGCAGATTTCTTCACCCGTGACAACAAAATTGTCATTCCCCTGTTGGCAATTGTGTTAATGTCAGTGGTCTACATTCAGCAAAAGTGGAATGGTTGGCTTGTGCTGTCCAGACCAAGATCTTATAGTAGGTTGCCGGTAAAGAATACAGAGACAGAGCTTGTCTCTTGATCGATACGATAGTCCAAAAAGTGGAGATATACTAGATCAGAAACTTGAGAGAATTTGGACTCTTTTATTGTTGCATGAACTAAATGAGCAACATTGGATTCTGCTATAGACTACAACTGAAGTAGTTATGTTGCTTTCAAGTTCAGTTCCACTTTTTTGTATCCCAATATGTGACCTTACAGAGGCAACTAGTATGATGCAATGAGCTTTTGCTAGCTCATTTGGATGTTGGGATTTAGGGTTGCTAGATCTATAGCTCATGTATATCTTCCCTTGATATGAATAAGCAAGCAAACAAGGTACCCGTTGTGTTATATAGCTAGATGGTGCTTGGCTTCCACACTTATTGTTGATGAGCATGATACAAGGCTAGATTCTTGCTGGAATTCTGGTGTTCAGGATACAATTCCTCCTCAACTGGTTGTTTTATTGGAATATCAACATTTAGCAAGTACAGATAATTTCTGAGTTAAACGCTGGGAAGCTGTTGCAATCCATGGCATTGATTTCTCATGGTGTGTTCCTATACTTTAAATCATATATATGTTCCATTGCATACGCAACCAAGATAGTCACATTACAATTGCACTAGGTACCTACCTACCTACCTACCTAATAGCTAACCTATGTATTATGTACCCTAAACACCTACCTATTAGGTAACAGGTATCTAATAATAGCCTAGATACCTAGTAAGCGTTACCTAGGGTATCTAAATAGGTAACTAGAGGCTATCTAAGTAGGTACCTAAGACACCTAGTAGGAACATCAGCTACCTAGTAGGAGGCTAGGTAATAGTATTTAGTAACTAATAGATGCAATTAGGTTGTGATGTTGAAATTAGGTTTGCAATTAAAATTTTATCTCATATTATTTGCCAACTTTTTCAAGTTTGCAAATTATGTAGGTAGGTTAACTAAATGCACTAAACACATTCAAATCTATCAATTGTCATATGGGAGAAGCCAATAAAAAAGGTTCCACCTTAAAGGCTAAACTCAAAATAAAATAAGTATTAAATAATAAAATAATAATAATAATAAGGTGATAAAAAATAGGTTGGACAATTATCTAATACCTCCCCTAAAAATGATTGTTTGACGCATGTAGATCCCAAATTTTACACTAAGTGTCCCCCTTGTGTTTTTTTTCTTCAAAATAATGAATAATATAGATGTTGCAAAATGTCATCTAGTGGACGATTATTTAATAGCCACATATCAAATCAAAGTTGGTGCACTCTATAGTTGCATTGTATTCATAAGTATAATCGAAAGAACACATTCCGAAACATTTATACAGTTGAGGTATGCATATATTGAATTAGAAAAGTTCATCCATTGTTTGTGACTAGTGGTCATTGGTGATTTGTTGTTGGGTATTTGTTTACTCACAAATGTCATTTACAACTAAAAGCTAGTTGCAAAAAGTAATTGTAAATGACAATTTTTCTTTTAATGTTAACATATGACATGCCACAAAAAAGTCCCACAACTTATAAATATGTTGTTTTGAATATAATACAATCAAGACAAGTAGCAATGAGAAATATTCTTTAATATGTAATCAACAATATTTTTTTGTAATTTGAAGTGAATAAATTTCAAATAGAACGTTGACATATGGGTGCAACAAAACAATACATGTGATTATTAGATGAACGTTGTAACTTTAGTTCCATGTTTATCAAATAATACATTGACACATAGCATGACAAGGAAGTCCCAAAACCTATAAATGCATTGTTGTGACCAATACCATCAAATCAAATGGCACCAACATGTAATCCCCATTGTGTGACTAATAATGAATGCTTATAACTTGAAGTGATTCAATCTCAAAAAGAACCTTGACACATGGGTGTAAAATAATATAATACAAATGGCTAATATATGAACATTGCAATTATACATCATTTTACATGTTAACATGTCATACCGTGGGAACTTATGATATGGAATTTCAATATTTTCACAAAATGAAAAAATGATAGTTTATAATACAACTAACTTTTTGCAGTTAACTGACATATCTTTGTCCTTTGCAATTAGGTGGGTGAAACAACATGAATTTAACAACTCATAATATGTTAGTTGCATATCTCCTTCACAACTAATACTTAGTCACAAAACCCAAAATGTGTTGTGATGTTTTGAAACTAGATTGTTAAAATGGGTATGGTTATGATTATGATTATGATTGCACAAGGTGGCATTCTACAAGAAGTTGACATAGTCTAGTTGTTGTCACCTTTTTGTATGTTGTGGCTCTCTCTCTCTCTCTATCCGTGAGCTTTAATTTACAACCTATTATTTTGAGGTAGCTTCATGTCAACAATCCTTTTGTTTGATATTTGAATGCTTGTAAATGGATGGGTGATGTTGAAACTAAAAAAAATTAAACTTGTGTATCTAAATTAAAAGCAAACCCAAATTATTACATTTTTTTTTTCTATTTTCCCAAGTTTGTTTTCAATGCCTTTTTTCTCTCCTCCCTTTGTGCAATTGATGAATGTAGTTATGCATATTGGCGGAATCCAAAATGGTCGTGGGGTGCCAAAATCCAGTGCCATTCAAACAACTTAGATTTAAGGCTTCACAATGTTTGGGCTTGTAATATTGTAGGATGGTGGTAACAATTTGGGAAAAAAAAACTATGCAAGGACCTATGATTAACCCATTAGTTGAATATGAGATAATCATTGTGATTTGTTTATTGCTTTTTTATCCCTAATAGTTGAACGTCTTTAATTCCTTTTGTTTCCCATGTTTAATCTCTTCTAGTAAATACAAGTTGATATCTAGTTTCATCCATGTTGACCACAAGGCATGCAAGGATAGGCTAAATGCATGGTATGGTGTCCCACTTTGTGCATCAAGCACATGATTTCTACATGGTACTCATGGTTTGAACACCTATGGCAAAAAAAGAATGCTTAGATTTGTTAATCGGCCATTATATCAAGATTAACAACTTAATTATTCATACATATGTACATTTTAAAAATAAAAATGAACATTCATTTTTAATAATGGACGTTCAAAGTTAAAAATATGGATAGACTAGTTGATTGGAATGGAATAGGATTGAGATCTTGACATTGAATTTCACTTCAAACCATTTATAGGGATTTAATATATGATATAATTTGACATAATAAATTCATATGTGGAATCCTTGCCTCAAAAAATTATGCCAAAATTAAATTATGAATTTTTGAATGATCAAAATTGGGGTTTCTTTTGATAAGTTGCAATTTTTTTAGTTTTTAGTTTTTTTTTGCCTATAGCAAATGACATTGAAATATTAGGTGGGGTGCCTTTCAGATTGAGTTTTTTGGTTTAAACCACTATGTAATCCTTTATTGAATTGATGATATAATAATGAACAATCATTTCAACATTACCAAATGGCCTTTTATGGAATGTTTTATTTGTCAAAATTGAGCTACCATATCATGCATTCACCTACTAATGTACATTTTGACAAGGTAAACAACCCTATGTGTCAGGGTTGTACCTTCTTACTCCCATGTTGGTGGTAATTTTTTCATTATTTTAGTAGTTTTGTAATTAATTAAGGTCACAAATCACAACTGACCTTAACGATTTACTAATTTAAATTGACACATAGATTAATTTTAGTATCACTTGCCAAATAAAAAATGACAAAACTTGTTACACCATCCGTTTCTATTTATGAACAATTTTTATTAAAATTATCATCTTTGCAATCACTTAATCTTTTGAATTATATGAACATTGGACCATGTTGTTTTGGCAGTATTGTTGTGTTAAACCATAACATGCAATGACAATTTAAAGAAAGGAAAATGACCTTAATTCACAATTTAAAATTTGGATGTTGTGTTGCATTGGATTTTGCCAATTGTACTTCACTTCTTGCATTCATGTTGTAACATTTTCCAACAATTCTTTGTAAACCACCTATCAAAACCTCCCAAGATCAATTTGTGTTAATGAGCCTTAAACTAATCACCTTTCAATTTGATCAAACACACCTATTGATACTTCTATGCATTCAATTCTTATTTGTTGATGTGACTTAATACAAGACTTCCTTCAACACATTTCAACTTCAAATATCACCCAACAATAAAAAAACACATTTTATGTCCCTCTTTTGAAGTCCTTTTCCCAAACGCAACTGACATTTTAAATCATGTTTGCTTATGTTGGTCCTTTCTTTCAGTATTCATACCTAAATTGTCACAATTTTTGCACAAATGCACATAATTCCATTGATTTCTCACAAATTCCCAACCTTGTAGAATCATGAAAAATGCCTTTGGTTGTCATCATTTTTTGCCACAACCATTTTTATTATTGTATATGAATGTTTCAAACTTACAATTTTTTTGCATAGTGGAAAACAAAACATCTTTAGATCTTCTACATGGTGCACCACTTCATAGTGCACACAATCATTTACTAAATTTGTACATGAAGAACTTGCCACCCAAACCAATTGACAATCTTCTTATTATTGAACTTTTGCATTTCACACCACACCAACACCATCTGTGGATAAACATTGTCCTCTTGTAATCACCATTTGCCAACCACTAACAAGAATAAAGCTTCATCAATCATTAATAAGGTACTTTGATTATACCATATTCCTCTCCTTTCCATAACATTTTTCCATCACATTCACCTACACAATCCAAGCCTCACACAAAAAGAAAATTCCAAGATGTTAATGTCTTCAAAAATAGAAACATAGCTCTAGAAGGGTGTCAACATCCTTTTAAAACCATCATCATTTGTGTAGAAAAGTGAAAGCTCCCTCTAAACCCCAATTCACATAAATCTTTCATGTTTATCAAATTGTTTCACAACACAACAATTTGGGGTAACAATGTCATGATAAGACCATTTCAAATGGTTTTTCATGAAATTTCACATCCATTCTGAAGTCATTTTGAATTATCCTCCTTTTGTAAAATCCTTTTAGAGTTCATTTGTTTTACATTCAAATGTCCTTTGGATGATTGGTTGTACAATAAGTGCAAAAGGACTTTGTTTAACAACATTCATGTGTTTCAAGATGGTACTAAATTCATCCTTCAATGTAATCTTGTTTCCAAAATTAAAGAATGTACTTTTGCAACATTAAAAAATATTTTCCTTTTTTGTATAACACCTTTGAAATGTGATTTTATTTCTCCTCTTAGATGACCCATTCCTAGAAGGACCCTTTAAACAACTTCTCATATGGACCATTAACTTCTCTTGGCTTTTTGTGAAAGGTTTTTAGGAAAAAAAACATTAGTGAGATCACCATGCTTCTTCATAGTTGCAAGGATTGAAGGCCAAAGGTGTGATCCAAACCAATTTGTGTAAGCATTCATTTTCCTCCACTTAGTTGATATGGAATTGTCCCCATCCATTGTTCTATTTTTTCATTTCTTTTCTTGAAAGGGATGTTGGTTGCGTTTGTTTTTATGGCCTTCCAACAAGCCATTTCAAAGATTTGGTAGTTGTTTCCTCTTGTTGAACATGCATTTGGATCTTCTTTGAAAGGGCCTACACCTTTAGAGCTACAATAAAAAGTTTGTCTTCCATGTTCATTTATTAAATATAGAATCAATCATTTTGTGTTCCTTGCTAGTTGTCGTTTCAATTGCAAAAAGTTTACTAGTTCAAAACTTTTATGCTTGGTACCTCTTCATGAACATTATGCAAAGACTTTAGAAACAAAAGTTTCATTATAACTTCAAGCACCTAGGTGATGAATGGTAGATTTTTGTAAATTTTTTTGTCATATTCAATGAGAATGTTGTTATGTAATGGTGTGTGACAAACATTACAAACTTCTCATCCCATGAATTGGTAAGAGAAATCATGTGAAATTCATTTTTTCATCGGTTCATACTTTTTGCACACAAATGTTGGATGTCTAAAACATGTAGAAAACACTTATAAAAAAGTAGGATGATTTTTTTTCATGTGATCATTTTCCATTCACATGATTTTTTTTCATCCTATTTATAAATGCTTCATATGTGTTTTAAACACATGATATTTGCATGCTAAAAACACAAACCCATGAAAAAAAAAAAATTCATAGAATTTTCATTACCAAATTATGGGATGAGAAGTTTGTGATGAAAATTACATTCTAAAACTTAATACCCATGGTCCATAAATAAATGATTGTACAAAAAATTCAAAAATGAATGCATTTTGAATTTTTTCAACTTTAATATTTTACAATTTAATTCTTCAAAAAAATGAAAACTTAATATATTATATAATTATGTTTCAAAAACATTTCCCCAAAAAATAATTATTTTGGCAAAAGACCCCAAACTTTAGTCATAGGTATAGTACTAGCATGATCTTGGTATTGAGTCCAAAATTGATTTTTTGCTAGTATAATGTAGTTATATATTCAATATTGAGATGATTATAAAATTGGTTCAAGGTTGGTATTACCTTAGGTTTGTACTAGGTGGGTACTAATATAAGCCTAGTATTACCTCAGGTTTGTCTAGGTGGGTACAATTACAAGGTTGTTATAGCCTCAGCTCATACCAAACTGCTAAGGTCCTTGTTATTGTCAAGCTTGACTGAAAACTGCCTAGGTTTTTAGGTTGGTTCCAACATTGAGAATTGGCAACTTTGAAAACTGCCCAAAGCATGAACTGCTCCCAATTGTGCCATTTGGGTCAGTAGAAATTAGAAGGTAGGATTTAGGGTTTAGGGTTTACCCTAAACACTAACCCTTGCAACTTGTGGGTTCCTTAAAGGATGTTTTAAAAATGTTGGACTTTGCCTAGAATAGGCAATCCATTTTTGGTTTAGTGATTACTATCTAAACCAAATATTCAAAGTCTTGAAACCTAATGGCTTTTGAGTTTTGTGAGAAAGAAATGAGAGATTGTGTTTTCCCTTGGGCTACTAGGATGGGTAGAGTTAAGTGTCAAACTTCAAAAGGAGATTGTCACTGCAAGGATGAGTGAATACAACAACACCTTATAATTTTTCTTTCATTCATTTGATGACACAAGGCAATGCCTATCGCCCAAGGCTAAGTTGGTGTGCCAATATCCCACCACACTAAAGAACTTTTGGGGTGGATAGGGTGCCAAGTCTTTGATGAAAACAAAAAGGGGAAAAAATGAAAGGCAACACATTTGAAGGTGTGCACAATAGACGGGTTAGGATTTGCACCCCCACAATATTGGGGGAGAAGCCAGGATTTGAATAAGTCTTTGTATTATTTTCATTGCACTACTATAGATGGGCGAACATTTTAAAGCTTTTGATGAAGTATGGACTACGGACCAAGATAAGATCCATGAGTTGGGGAAAACTTTGAATTGAAAACTAAACTAGGTTCATAGTTTGCATACCTTTTGGAACACGATTATGTGAAAAGATGAGCCAACTTTGAGGTCACATATGGTGAAAGACAAATTAAAGAGTGAAATGCTTGTAAAGTTGCCAACAATGTTTTAATCTAAATACAATGAAGATAATTAAGTTGAGACAACCCATTGAAGAGAAGGAAATATACACAAGAAGCCTCACAAGAAGTTTGACAATTTAAACCATAGTGAGAGCATTTAGAAAACAATTCCAAGAACACCCATTTTCTTGTAATACATTAAGTGGAGTTTGCATAATTTAAGGTTTTTTGGGAGACAACCCATTGACCTCTTGTACCCCATGTGTGTAGAGGCTAGAAGCTCGTTTCCAAATTAAACACTTTCTAATTAGTATATGGAAGTCAATGTGGTGATTCCTAGACTGAACTTTCATCTCCGACAACTCTCATGACAAAAGAAGAGTTTGCATTTGGGACCTGCTTGTGACATGTTTTGTTGAGCACTTCAACAATAACAACAATTTATAGTACACTATGGAAATCCAATTGAGACCTCAGATGGTCCACAAAATGCATGACTACATGCTCAGTAAAACACAGCTTCTTCACTCAGTCATGCCATACAGCCAAGCCTTTCTACACATGGGTTTGGTAGTTAAGTATAGGAAAAGGGCCTAAGTACAAACCCTTCTGTGATTTGAGATCTGTGCCCAAGGCCAATAGGCCGACATCTACCGAATACTTCATCAAAAGGAAAAGTCCAGCCAGTACTTTCTGTGTTCATATTACTCCTCTAGTTTACAAGATCAAGATTGCACCCAAAGTGTGTGTACGGGTATCAGAAATGGCACCTAACCCCCTGAGTTATCAAGGAGGTTCTTCTTTGATTTCTCATAACTTCTCAGAAAAGCAAAGAACCGATTTCAATATATGGTAATTGCCATTCTAAATAATACCAAAAAGGAATGAAAGGAGCACCCAGAAACCCATATATGTTCTTTATCAAATTTTTCACAAGAAAACCTTAGGTTCTTTGAGCGTTTAAAATAGGTGGAATGAGAGATTCTTCAATTATGAAATATCATAACCAGCGGCTCTTTTATTTTATTTAAATTTTTTTTCAAAACACTGAGAGAGGGGGTTATTTACAAGATCAAAAGTACATATGTATTTGGTATGTTAATATTTAACCTTCTACGGTGCTAGATGGCCTCCTGTATGGTATGTAGTCAGGCAGAAAGTACCTAATACCATACGAAGTTGATATCGTGCATTTTAATGTTGGAAACGGCCTCTTCGATTGGCCCATAACCAAAAAGAACATGATCACTATGGACAAAGTGGAAGATTACATATCTGTTCCCTTTGATCTAGCAATATTGATAACAAGGGTAAAATTTTGGGCAAAAGAAATGGGGTAAAGCATGATGTTATTGGGAACATTTTGGGGAACACATGGGAAACGCAATTGAGAATCTGGTGGGAACACGTTGGGAACAGAAAAACTCCAAAAAAATCTCAACCCACACCACCAAGTCCAGTCCCGACCCATGGCCACCCCTCCTTTCCCAAGAAAGGAAAAAACTGGGATTTTATGGGGTTCATGTTGACTGTGCACATGAAATTTTTATTAGTACCTATTGTTCCTTCTATTAATAAGATGGGGTGCTTTCCAAGGTTTGTTATTTTATTTATTTTGGTTTGGTGGCAATAAACCATTTTGATTGGCCCATCACAAAAGAAAGAATTGAAACTTGGAAAACTCCCCAAAATAGAAGTTTATGTGTGAACACATAGGGCATCCAATTGACCTACATATATAGTTTGAGAAGGGGAGTGTGACCGGATAGAAAGTCACTCTAATAGTGTGAACACAACAGGTTTTAGGGTTTTGTTTTTTTTGTTTGATTGTTTTTAATAGTCGTCAATTTTTTGCATGCTTGCGGCAGAAATTATTCAATTGTTGTTGCAAGGAATGCATGGGTAGGCAACCTTGTTTGTTTCTATGTTATGGAGAACAAGAGCTGCATCGAGCGATGGATGGTGGAGGGAGCGACTACATTGAAGAAAGGTTTGTGTAATTGATGGTGGAAGGTAAAATAGGAGGCAAAATGAAGGAGCAAGGTAGCAGGTTCTTTTTGGTATGAAATTTTCTTCTTGTTGCAATTTAAACTACTAGGTTAGTCGTTGATGAATTCTGCTATGCCAATGACTTAAGAGAATAAATGTGTAGATCTAAGGAAAGATAGATGATATGAGGGGTTGATGTTGAGGAATGATGAAGACAAAAGAGGTCCGAGCTATAGAACTAAGGGGCATATAGAAGTCAAGATGCATTTGGGAAGGGGAACTTTTTGTTGTAGTACCTTGAATCCATGTTGTAGATAGTTGTTAAAGTGAGTACTAGAAACCTCAAAACGGTGTCTTTAGGTTTGGGCAGAATGAGATGAACAAGGTTAGGAATGGGGGAAACTTAAATAGATGAAATATGTAGTACATTTTTGCACAAGAATTTGTCTTCTTGAATGGTTTAAATTGAACCTGGTATCTATTGTTCAAAGTCACATTCAGAACATTTGAATCCAAAGGTCTACAAGATTTAGGTTTTCAGATGAGAGATTTGATGTTACATTGCATTCATGCATTCAGTGGGAAAAATGGTTAGTAGCTCATATGGACTGAGTGAACCTTGAAAGTTTTGACCTCAAAACCATACCTCAATAGATTTTAGATTCTTAATGATATGAATTGATGCTTGGTAGCAAGTAGTACATGGCCATTAAGGAAATATGTGATGAAGATGCACACAATTGTTACAGATTTCTGAATTTGCATGTACAAAAGTTGGTTTGTTAAAATCAGTAGACATCAGCAAAATGTTTCCTTGATAGTGTTATCACAAATCAAGTGATGTAATTGGTTGTAAGGTTTTAGAGTTTCTGACTCTGTTTAGATTTTTCATATACAATTAAGCTTGTTCTTTCAATCTTCCCCTTTCTTTTGGTTACAAGAGAACTTTAAACAAACCATATGGGATAAAAGTGTGGTGTTTGGGTGACACACCCTTGAGGAACACATTGGGAACATGTGGGAACATTATACGAATGCAATATATTAAAATTTTATACCTTCGTCTCCCCCCAAGGAAAATGATGAGGCCTCTCCAAAAAGAAATAAAAAACCAAATGGCTGTAGGAGGAGTGAGCATTTTGCTTTCGAAAATTTACACCTTTTTGCTAAAGAGCAGTTAATATGGTGCTTTCCAGATACACTATAAATTTTCAGCTAGTGTTTTTTGAATAGGTACATCATCATGGCCAAAGTGAACTAGTAACCACCAATTCAACTGTTAATCGTTATGTCCATTAGATGGGCCACATTTTGGAGATTTTAGTAAATGGTAAGAAACATACCTTCTTTTGTGTTTTGTTATAATTTTTATTTAATTATTTAAAAAATTATGGTTAAATTTCTAATTGGTGACAGTTAGTACGTCTATCGATATTGCAAAATTATATGAAACCCCAACCCTAAATACAATATCCATATTCAAGTTCATTTCAAAATAACCCATAGGTGATTTAGGGCTAACTTGTAATGAAAGGGCAACCTTAAATGCAATACCCACATGTAGGGTCACTTCGAAATACCTAATATGAAATTTGGGTGCACTTTTGAATGAAGACCAAGGCCTAGATGTAATACCTGCATGCAAACTCATTCTGAAATAATCCATAGGTGATTGAGGCAAACCTTATGTGAAGACCCAACCCTAAATGTAATACTCGCATGTAAAGTCATTTTGGAATAACTAATAAGTGGTTTGGGTACCCAAAATATGTCTCTTTATATACTTAAATTAATTATAATTTTGAATTAATTTTATGACAAAAATGTGGGTGTTATAATGAATGTAAAAACAAGTAACTATTATGGGACCTATATGTGGGTATTACAATCAATGTAAAAAAATCAACTATTATGGACCTATCTATGGGTATTACATATTTGAAAATGGCCTTATGGAATCTAAAATAAAAAATGATGAAGGTATTGCATGTTTAGAATGTGGTTATTGTTTTTAAAATATTTCAGTGATGTGAGTCCTATTACATTCTATGTAGGTATTGCACAATGGTCATCTTGATATTTGTAAACCCTAGAAAAAGTAAGGTTACCTATTCATATCGGCCTATTTAATGTTTGATTATTACATTTAAAATACTAAGAAAATTATGAAAAAGAAAACATATATGATTAACCATATACTCATCAAACAAGTGTGACTAGAAGAAATATTATATTGATAAAATATGTACAAAAATGGGTGGATCAAAAATTGTTAAAAAACCCAATGAAAAAAAAAATTCTCTATAATATATGAAAGGACCAAAGTTCAAAAATTGGGTAGTCCAAAAAATAAAAAGGTTGAAAAAACCTAGCTAACTATATAAAGTGAAAACCCTAAACCATATCATTATTTATAATCTCGTGTTTAGTTTGGTAAGTAGTTATTACATTTGTAGCTTTTGTTGAATGATGAACAATGTATAGATGGCGATGTTGTATTTCAACTTGAACTACATTTGCAACAAACTTTTCCTTTGTTGTGCCCTGAACCTTATAAACACCAAAAAACCACCAAATTAAACCCAAACACACCTTGGATGAAACAAAATTATAAAAAAAACAATAAACATTGATTATTATTGTTTCTCACCTTCCATGAATCATTTTAGATTCATGGAAATTTAATACATCTGTCTATTCTTTTGTTTGACTTGCTTTAATGGATTTTTGATCCCAATTTTTGACATCCCATGCCATCTTTAATTGTCATGCATATACAAAACGGGTGGATCGAATCATCTCCTATAAATTTTCATCCTTTTCCATCTGTGATGTTGTATTTCGAGGCACATTTCCCACGCCCTAGGCATTAAGATCCAACACCTACAATAGTTGTTTTGAAGCTAATTTGACCAAAATTGGTTTTGGTAATGGTGGACATTATTCTATAACAATTAGCAGTTTATCCCATTTGCGTTGGGTTTTAGCACATGCACAATCAACAACCTTTTGATCATTTCGCCTTTGCACGGATGTGGCATCTCTCAAGATGCAAACATTCATTTTAGCATGGTTTTGATGTCGAGGACCTCTTTCATAAGTTGAAAGCCTCCCAAGTTTGACCTTTTTTGCCACCAAGCTATGCATTTCCTTCAAATGTTTGGTCAACAACCGTTTGGCACAATATGCGACAATGCAAGTGCCAATTTGACACTTCCATTTCGACCCAACCTTCGTCCATTCTTTATCCTTTCAAGTTAGATTAGGTGGACAAGGAGGTGTTAGTGGCTAAGAAGCCTAGTTGGTTTCAAGTTTCGAACCTAAATAATAAATCATTATTTTGTAATAAAAAAATCCTAACCCTAAAAAGTTACACATAAAAAGTTCAAAAAACAAAATATAGGTATTACAAAACATAAAATCACACAATTAGACATAACTCTTACAAATTCTAACTGCTTTTAGGTATTGCAATAATTTTTTTTGACAAAATAAATCTTACAACTTCCATCAAATGATGGAAGATGGAAGTTCTAGATATAATTAAACTTAAAAAAACTTGTGCAATTTTTTTATCTGCATTTAATCTAATGTATGTAAATTCTAAAACAATCAACCCACCATTTCTTGATCAAAATTTCGAATATGTATTACGAGTGATCTCACCATTTGAATTGCAAATTGTCACCATTGAGAATTCTAAGCGACATAAATTGTTTGATTCATCAATTCTCAATTCTGATGGAACAACATTTTGTTCCGCATGTGTTAATTCTGATGAAACAACATTTTGCTTTTGAGCTTCCAAATCCTAATTTTATTTAGTCTCCTTCCTTTAACCATTATAACTTTCAACATTAAAAAAAACCACCATTTCATTATTAATTTTCAATTTTAATGAACTAGACCAAAAAGACCACAAAAGAAAAAAAAAAAAGGCAATAGCTTGTTCCCATCACCTTCTTCACAACACCACCACCACCACCACCATAGAAGAAGGTGATGACATTGTTGCTGTCATGTTTTTCACAGTAAAACCACCAAAAAAGGCTATGGCAGTTGCCATCGCCTTGTTTTGCAAGAAAGCCATCAAAGAAAGTGACGGAGGCTGTTATTGTTAGTCTTCTTCTTCTTCTCAAACATAAAGAAGAAGGCGACACAACCTTTGTCGTTGCAACACCACCACATAAGAAGGCAAAAAAGAAGGTAATAACAGTAATTGTTACTGTTGTTTTTTTTTCTTTCCAACAAACCCCCAGAAGAAGGCGATGGCAGTAGTTCCTATCGTCGCCTTTTTCTTTTCTGCTACACCCCCCTCGAAAGAAGGTGACAGTAGTTGTTGTCGCTTTCTTCTTCTCTGCAACACCCCCCCAAGAAGAAAGCGACGGTAGCTACTGTTGCCTTCTTCTTTTTTGCAACACCCCCCAGAAGAAAGCGACGGTAGTTATTGTCGCCTTCTTCTCCTTCTCTGCAACACCAACCAAGAAGAAGGTGACGGCAGCTGGCAGTTGTCATCGCCTTCTTTTTATTTGCAAGACTGGCCACAAAAGAAGGTGACGGCAACATCGCTTTCTTCTTCTCTTAAACACCACCTCCACAAAAGAAGACGACGACGCATTGCCGTTGTCTTCTTCTTCTCAAACACAAAGAAGAAGGTTGCTGTTGCCTTTTTCGCTACAACACCACTAGAGAAAAAAATGATGGCAACAAGTTGCCATCACCTTCTTTTTTTTCTATAAAGAAGAAAGCGACGATAGCTTGTTGCCGTCACCTTCTTCGCTACAATAGTAACACAAAAAAAAGAAGGAGGGGGAGGTAGGTAAGAAGGAGGTAGGTAGGAAACAAAAATGTGAAAGAAGACAATGGCGTCTTCTTCTTTTTAGATAGAGAAAAAGAAAAAAAAAATGCAAAGAAGGGAGGGAGTTGACCTTTTTTCTCTCGCTTCTATATTTGGGATGAAACGCTCCTCTCGTGTTGAGCTCTCCAAGTTCCTTCAATGTTGAGCTCCCAGCTTCTTCAAGCCTTGTGTCATGAACCTCTGTGCTATTCAAGCTCGGGAGCTCTACTGAGTTCTAGAGATGGAGTGAGCGAGAAATGAGGTGAGGGAGGTAGGAGGGGAAAATTTTAGGGCAGAGAACGGGGCTGAAAAATTCCTGGGCAGGGGTAGAGGATGTGTTTTTGGTTCATCCACAAAACGGCTTGAATGGCCTCATCCTCAACTGGTGCATTGGTGGCTGCCGGTTCACTCCAGCCCATCATCATGAGTAGGGAGAGTTGCCCACAAACTCACTCACCCCGAGCAACTTTTTTTCCAACTCCACCCATAAAACAGAAATTGGGACTCCAAGTAGGCGGGAGACTAGTAACTACTAGGTAACTACTTTCACAAGTAGTGACTGGGTTTTGTCAGGGTCCCAGCCAGTCATCCAATGGATTGACTGATGAACCTCATCCAAGATTTCTAGTGCAGGGTCACAAATTGAGCGTTGTTGGTGGAGATGCTCTTCTGTTCCCACATAACTTTACACCTCAGCCAACTGAACATCAGCTTTGCACACTTGGCACTTATGGCAGCTGCCAGTCTCAATTGACCATCATCCATGTGGCGATACTTGATTGCTTGTGCACTGGGGAGAATTGAACTTTTTTTTTTTTGGCCACATGGGGCTGCTGCCAGGTGTGCCCTCCTTCCATTCCTTTTGGAGTACTTTTGCTCCACCAACAGAGGACAGCTGTCAGTTTCAAAAGCGTTTGAAGTCCACCTGGCTGTTTTCAATTGGTTGTTTCATGGTTGAAGAAACTGATCAACCCATTGAGTGTGTTCAGACACATTTCATGCTTTTTTTTTTTAGACTCACCACCACACCCTTGACAATACTGGTAAGTTGTGAGGGTTGGACACGCACTTTGCAGGGGGGTTTCAGGGTCAATCACTTGTCACTAGAATAATTTTTTTATATTGGGAGTCTTCAAAGTGTGAGTTTTTTTTTTTTTTTTTTTTTTTTTTTATTTCTTTTTCTTTTTAAATAATTTTTTTTTTTTTTTGGGTTTTTCTATTTTTGGGTTTTTTTTTTTTTTTTTTTTTTTTTTTTTTTTATTTTTTTTTTTTTTTATAATAAT
>Ga0116227_10003043_pt1 | contig 37614 bp, 35 predicted proteins | sample S1TSphgellanicum_FD_89693 | JGI IMG/M metagenome (GOLD analysis project Ga0116227, IMG submission 89693) | Host-associated microbial communities from peat moss isolated from Minnesota, USA - S1T2_Fb - Sphagnum magellanicum MG | ecosystem: Host-associated > Plants > Peat moss > Unclassified...
AGGGGGACGATGAAGAGAGGGAGGAGGATGAGCAGCCTCCCCCTCCACCAGAGAACACTAGGAAGAAAGATTCAAGGAAGAAATCCAAGAGGGGAAGGAGGTCTAGATAGACAACTAGTGTGTTAGATACCCAAGGGTTGCAAACCCTTTTACATTGTAAAATTTGAAATTTTGATATAGATTTTCTTTTTTGCGGCCCAAAGTGACCCAAATAAACCCTGCTTCCAAAATAAGAATACATTGCCATGCTCTTGCGATAGACAATGCATCTCAAAACAATTTGTGAGTCATAATTCTTCGCAACACTGCAAAAGCCAAAAGACTAATAATACCATGTCACAGACATCGCTACACTCTTGGGGGTAAAATCATTCCAGAACACGTTTGCAAAATCTATGATTTTGCAAACTTTTAGCAGCATTATGAGAATCCCAAAAAGTTTGCGTGAGATCTTAAAAGCCTATCGATTTCCGATATAAGATCTAACGCAAACGTGTTGGGATTCTCAAATGCCGCTAAGGGTTTGCGATAGACCTTATTGCGGAAACCGATAGACTTTTGAGTTGATTCGCTAAGTCTTTGCGGTGATGGGTTTGTTGTAAATATTTTCCGATGTAATGTTAATCGCAAACGGGATATAAAAGCAGTTATAATCGTAAAGGTTTTGCGATGGTATCAAGTTCGGGAGTTGTGAAGGACTTGCGATTGTACGGGTGCGAATGTTATGGTATCGCAAAGGCTTAATAGTTTGCGAGGAGTTTTGGTTCGCAAATGTGGGTTTTCGGAAACTTCTTTATTTGTTGTTTGCGATGATATGTGGATCGAAAAATAGCCCCCTGTTGTTGTAGTGAATACACCAGATACATGATTAATTTTGATAACCAAAATTTATAATCCAAAATACAATGTCAAAAACTACAAATAAAATTATAATACATTTTCATGATATTTTAAAGCCATAAATGATTCACACATCAAATTGAATATGGAAATTAATGGAGAAGTTTGTACTTTCCCTATTTACCAAAAATTTCAACAAAATTATAGGAAAATCCATGTTCTATGAAAGTGTAATCAAACAACAAATCAAATCTATAATATTCAACACTAGAATTTATAGTTTATCTACAAAGTACCTACATCTATACTCTTACTTCAAAAGTGTATCTATGAATGTCCTCAACTTCACCAAAACTCTCATTCTTGAGCAGTCCCCAAATCACCATCAACATGAATAAGAAAACAAAATTCAATAAGAATTCAAAATTCAAACCCCTAATTATCCAATGGCCTATTCATATCCGTAATGCCTTGTAAGCCTCAAAAACTATGTAATCTACCTATTCCTTTAACAATGTGCTACATGATGCAACATAAAATCAACAACGTGTCCAACATGCCAACTTTTTTTTCTTCATGCACATTTGATGGTCATAAATACCTCTTGTAGGAACAATTTTTCCAAATTTAATCCTTGGTGGCAATAAATTTCCTAAAGTGATCTCCCACAAATCTTTCACATGCAAAAAAAACTCCATTTTCATTTTCCCAAGTGTGAAAATTATTGCCATAAAATTTTTCAATGGTTCAAACATCAAAAATAAATGTTGTAATTATGATTAGAACAATGTTAGAAAATAAAAATTCTAAACTTCAAAACTTTTGAATGAACAAATATTGTATGTGACACAAATTTTCCTTCTATCAAGAACAATTAGGCTATCATACCGTGTTGGAAATTGAGAATGGATCAACGAGAAAATAAAAACTTGTAAAACACATATTTATAATGAGTTTTTCACCCAACCTTAAGATCACACAAGTTGTTACAAGATTTATGCTCCATCCTTGAGGTTGGGCCTATTCCTAATTAAGTTCGTGAACATCCTATATGTAGATGTTACCTTTCCTAGTATTGCATGTACAAGTGCATGCACAAGGTCATGAACCCAAGCATATGTTACCTCCACCTAACTATCTAGTGAACATCACATGTAATGAATTACTTAATTAATTGTAATTCAAGTATCTCATAGTCTCAAAAATTGAGTGCATGAAACATAAAGATTTAAAGTAAAAATAATTTGGTAAAAGCAACTTGATAAAATGTTGACATCCAACAAATAGTACTTAACATTGAAGTTATGGCTACATAAGTCATGACAGAAAAATTCCTACCATATTAAATTTGCTATTGTATTTGCAAGTTGCTTTAATCAACAAAAACATTCTTTTCAAAAGAGAGGCATTTCGAAAAACAAAATGCTTGTAGGAATAAGCATTTTGCTTTCAAAAAATTTCACCTCTTTTTTCATTTTTTTTTCATGATAATAATGAATATTCATTGGGAATCATGAGAAAAACTGAAAATAAAAAATTGTGTCAATGTTTTCTTACATCGGGTAACACCCTTGGAATAAAGCATTCCCAAAATAAGTGCCATTTAGCTCCACCTAGGAGGTGCTTATTTTGGGCATGGAATTAAAAGGCACTATTTTCAAGAATGGCCCCATCCTCATGATTTCCATACACTTACCTTTAATTGACATTTGACCAAAATAATCCAAATAAAAAAATGGATTAGCCTTCACAAATGTGCCTAAAAGTCATGCAATTTTTCAAAATTTTCAAAATCTAACTTTGTGGAATTATGTTAGGCATCAAGTTGAATGTTTTGGTTTTAAAAGCATATATTTGGATGAAAAATGGAAAACTACCACCATTGAAAGTTTAGACTTTCTAGTATGGGGCAACCTCTAAAATTGCAAGTTTTTGGAGAATCGGATGAAGATCTAAGTTGAGTTCTCTATTGTTAAAAAATTGTGGTAAATAGAAGGCATGCATATTAGTAATACACAAAATAACTATTTAGAAAAGAATTAAAATGAGTGAGTTATGGATGGTCAAAGTTGGCCATCCAAGAGAAGTTTAGAAAAAAAAGATTGATTTTCATCCTTTTTGGGGCAAACAAAAATCTTGGATAGTTTGGGATTATGATCAAGAATGGAATTCTATTGTTTGATTCTACTTCTATTTTCAAAATGCTAAAAACATTGGGCAATAAAAAATTTCACCAACTTTCACATCAATGTTGCATAGGGCTACTTAGAGTTTATTATCATGTTGGGCAATTCACAAAATTCTTGTAACATGTACCCAAAGACAAGAAATTTTTATTAGGAAGGCAATCCCTACTCAACAACATGGCAACTACAAACCAAGTGTGTTAGATTTTGAAACCATTGCTAGAAGTATTGGGAAAGAGGCAGACCAAATTGGTGTTTCTTGACATTTGAAGGTTAATCCTCATCATGTTTCATATACATTCATTGCCTTACCATTGCACTTTTTACCATTTTTACTAGCGAGTATACACACCTCATAATTGCACATTGTCCAATGTTAACTATCAATTGTGCTACTAATTCCTACAAGTCCACACTTGTTTGATGCTGTTCCTACTTCCTTTTTGTCATTTGATTTTGAAGTTTGTTTTTGTATGTCTTTTGCAAGTTTTTTTGTAATGTTCTTGTGTTTTCTTCAATAAGTGGTTGGTTATAGATATGTAAATATTCATTACTTTCTTAGCTACACTCTTTCTCATGATTTTTCCTTTTTCATTTTTGAATTTTCTATTTTTTGTAATAACTTTGCTTTAGTTTCAAGCTTTTAAATACAATTTTGTTCTTGCACCATTCTCAAGTCCAATAGATTTGAACAATTTTCACACCATGAACAATGGAGAATAGTACAAGTTTGTGTGGTTCCCTTGTCATATTATTCAAGGTAGCATGGAGAACACGCAATATGCACTTGATACAAACATAGCCTTCCTTTCATTTACTTTATTAAACACTAAGACAATTAAATAAGGTGCATAGGTGTTGTTCACATCTACTTTTATTTTTAAATTTATGAGCTATTGCATTAGAACTTGGAAATTGGGTTATGCCTGTATTAACAACATGATTTAATCATTTTCTTGTCACAAAATATGATAGTAGTAGGTGGATTTAACTTTTTACGATGTTGAAAAATATAATTTTGGATGTTTGCAATGAAATTAAAACTTTTGGTATCTAAATTATATACAAAAATGTCACAAAGTTATCCTTGTCGACATCAAAGTTTTGCATGTGATTTGCAAACTTTTCCATGTTGTTAATGTGAACATTTTTCTCTAGGTTGTTGGAAAGTGGGGTTTTTTTGTGGGGAATAGTAATGAAAATCAATTTCAAATTTACAAGTTTACTTAATTGGTCAATTGGATACAAAAGTGAAGCTTGTAATGCAAGACTTTAAGATTTAATGTAACATGCCTAGTGTTCAAGGGGCATGCAATAGATGGAACACACATAAATGTTGCTAGGCCTTCCAATCCTTTTTTAGAGAAATTTTAAATAGATAAAATTAATGGTTACAATGTTGCAACCCAATGCGTAATAAATGAAAAGAAATATTTTATAGACATACCTATGTGTTTGATTGTCAAGCTAGTTAAATGATTCAAGGATGCTACACAAGTCTTGTTCATATCAAACAATTTTTTTATTGTGGCTCATTCATTCTTGTTTAAACTAATGATTTTTATTTTTTTTCAAAATTTTGATGTTGCATCATCATTGGTTAGTATCCCAAAAAGGATTTACCATTAAATGGCAACATGGTAGGTAAGGAAATAATTGTTTTTTTGTAATCATGCTATTGTTTGGCAACTTGTAGGAATAAGTCTTTTAAATCTGGCAAACACTATCTTATCTTTTGGTAGATAAGAAAATATCTTTTATAAATAACATATTATGTGATAAAATAATGTAAACTTTTGAAAATTAAGTGTATACTAATGTTGAATGGTTATTAATTTTTTCATAACCACTTGTTTTAGTTCTCAAAAAACATTAATTCAAGAACCAAAAGAATTTTCACTCTTTTTTTTTCATACCTTATCTAGTTCTTTATTTTTATTTTTCCTTATGCCCAACCAATTCTTTCACAACTTGTTATTAATTCATTTAAGTTAATTGGTTATATTAAGTTGGTTCTTTAACTTCACTTTCAAAAAATTTGATTAAATTCTTTAAATATTTCTTCAAATTTTCATAGCCCAAAAACAAATTAACAATCATTACAAAAATCTAATATCTAAACAAAAATATGTGATCACATTCAAAATATATACAAAACAAATAACATTAAATTAATCCTTTGCAATTCATTTGTTCAAATGAGCCTTCAACCTCATCTAATTCTTACTTTAAGTCTAATTTATAATCTATCAAATCTACCAAATTATGAAAGGCCTTACAACCCACCCTTGCATCATTTGGCCAATTTTTACTCACAAAGATTAATTTCTCAAGGTTCTCTAATTGCAAGTGACATATTCTCAAATTAACAAGAATTCCAACAAGGGAAAAAATTATCCCAATTTCAATTTGAGAACTTACAATCATTAATATATATAACTAAAAGGCCAAAAGTTGGGAACATAATTTCAAGTTTCCTCCACCATTCCAAAAGTCATTTGATATCTTTTGCATCCACATCATTTTTACAAAATATCAACAGTTCTTCTTGATTAACAAGTTTTTTTACATGTTTGATCATGCTAACCATCATTTCAAAAATGTCCAAGCTATCATCTTCTTCAAATTTTTAATCAAAAGAAGTTTTAGTCCCAAACAATGGCTACAAATGTTGATAAAACTTTAAGAATATAGGAAACAATTTTTTTTTTTTTATCATACTTGTTAATTATGGGCACCCCATGTTCATGACCAATAAAAGAAGATATTAATTTCAAATTTTCAAATCTAGGATCTAACATCAAGGCTAACATATTATGGGCTCTTCTTTCATCACATCTTGTCAAGAAATAAAAGAAAAGTCAATCACCTCAATAACCTCCTTTTTAATTTTGTTTGAAAAAGTTCACAATTCAATAATTAACTTAGAATCATCATCATCAATCAAACCATATGCTAAAGGGAAATGGTTCATTTTTCCCTTTAACTTGAGGTTCATGGATATGGTTATATTCAAAACATCATTCAATAACCAAGGACCCTTGGACTTAAGGTGTAAACAATGACAATAGGAGGGCCATAATGTTTACTATAATCTATGATATATGCCATGTGAATTTAGGAGGAACATGGCCAATGACCCTAATACCAATCTATTTGTTGTAACAAAAGGCAATGGTTTTTTAGAATTAATTTTTTTATAAAAACATGATCACTTTACTTACACACCTGCACAATTCACATCACTAATTAAAAAATACATTTTAGAGTACAAATATTCAAAACAATGAAAAAGGAAAAAAATCAAAACAAAGTAACTTGCATTTTACCTTGTTTTGATTAGTGTGTTCAATTTCTTGGGATGAGGCTTGCAACAATGTAAGCTTTCATCCATTCTTATATTTGTTTCCTTGATTTTTTAGGCCATATAATACATTTTTACAAATCTACCTAGACAAATTTAATGAAAACATATTTCAAGCCTCCAAGGATATTCTTTCAACAATTGTATATTAACAATCCTTTAAAAAAAAACATGTCAAAAGCAAGTCCCTTAAAAAATTTCCATAACACCCAAAACTTGACAACTTATTATTGACTTTAAGGTAGTTATCATGGTATTTAGATTTGCATTTTCATTTTTAACATAAGCAAGGGTCTTTTTGGTCGAATCATATTTGTTAAAGGTTAGAATAGACTATGGGTATTTTTGGATGACACTTGTAATTGCCAAAAACCTTTTGTACAAAAAAAATCTTAAAACATAATGTCAAAATGAATGTAAATTTTTAGAGTCGATAAATTAGTTACTTGATTTGAATTTTAGATTAAGTTTTTAAAAACTTGATAAATTTTTTTACAATTCTAGAGAGATTTTAGGCTTTTAAATTTAATTTCAAGGGATCGCCATTTGTAACCCTTCTCCTACTTCATCTACTTGGATTTGATAAGGGATCTCAAAATTCATACCCATGAGATTCCATATGTTGTGGCATTTACAATTATAAAAAATAATGTTTTGGATGCAAGTTATTCTATGTTACTTGGTCACCTTGTCTATGCAATGCCAAAGTCACTCATGATTAAAGAAACAACCTCATCACCATTGAAGGGAATGACATTATGTGTATAATAACCATAACCAAACATTTGGATAAGAAGTGCTTGAAAGTGCTCCTTTGTTATGATTTTGTCAATGGACTCACTAACAAAGAGGAGGATGTGCTTATGGAGGTTGAACCCGATTTGTTTGCGATTAGAACAATTACCCTACCAAAATCGGAAATTTTGTTAACCCATGTCACAAGCTTGGAATTCAATATTAAGGATTTCATTTTTGATTTTTCAAACATGTTAGGCAAAATATTTTGATAGATGTTATTATTACTCGAATCAAGGTACAAGACTTAAGGATTGCCAAATGGACATTATCGAAAGAAGTTCAAATTAGGTTGTTCAATTTGGGTACTAATCAAAAACCATAATTGGTGAAACTCAATGTAAATTTAGATTTTGAAATAACACAAAATGCATAACAAACACTAAGGAAATACAAGGACGCCTTTGTTTGGATTTACAAGGACCTGAAGGAGATACCACTTCACATCATCCAATACCAAATTGAATGGGATACTACAATTCCACTAGCCCATCAGGCCAAGTATTGAATGAATCTTAATTAGGCAATCATTGTAAATTAATATTTGGACAAGTTACATGTTAGTAGATTCATAGCCCTTGTGGAAGAAGCCATTTGGCTTTCCCTTATTGGATATGGTGGCAACTCACAAGGTCTATTCCTTCTTGGTTGGAATTTTCTAGTTATCACCAAATTATGAAAGCCTAGGAAGACATTTACAACATTGCCTTCATTACAAATTGGGAAGCCTTTGTGTGGATTGTCATGCTGCTTGGAGTAAAGAATGCTCCATTGACATACCAATGAATAGTAGTGAGTATGGTTTTTTGAGACTATCTTGGGATCTTTATTGAAGTTGTTCCTTAACGACTTCAATGTGTTTAATGATCTCAAGACACATCTTGATAAACTTTGATTATGTTTTGACAAGTGCAAAAAAATTGATATTAACCTTAACCCAGAGAAATGTATGTTCTTGATATATTCTAGGGTCATTGTCATGTATATTGTATCCAAAAAGGGCAAATTTTTGGATCCAATTTTTTTTTTTTGTGACAATAGTCAATTCATCAACACCAAAAACCCCAAAGGACATATAGATTTTCAATGGCATGACCCAATTTTATTGTTGCTTCATCCATGATTTTGCATCCACCATGACACCAATCACCAAGCTGTTGTAAAAATATGAAATTTTTTAATTGGATCCCAAAATGTCAAATAACATGAGAAACCATCAAATAACAATATTTGAATGCTGTCTGCTTTTGGTTGTTCTTAGGTGAGATCTAAAATTTCATGTCCACATCGATACCTCCAACTTTGACAATTGAAACTATGCTCATCCATAATCCTATTGAAAAATGTGATCAGCTGATTGCTCATGCATCCCGTCTTCTTAACAATGCCAAAGAAAAATTACACTACTACCAAAAATAGAATTATTAACTTCAGGACCAAGTCTCTCAAAGAAGCCTAATCCTGAACACTATTCTTCTATTGATTCTTAATCTGAACATAACTCTGAAATTTCATTTTGAAATTCTCATTTTGACACCTGATTTTTTAATCCTGAAATTTTTGACAAGTAATGATTATATAAAATAATAAACAGGATTTTGTCAATGTTATAGAGTAGTGTAATATGTCTAAGGTTTGTGATTCAAATCCTGACAATTGAATTTTTAAATTTCTTAAAATTTTGGCACAAATAATGAATAATTTTTTAAAAGTTCGATAAAATAAAAAATAATTTAATTCATGCCGAAATGGTGAAGCTACTACGGTAGTGGTAGAGTAGTGCACGATGGAGTTCAAGCCTTAAAGCATTCAAAGATTGGCTTTGGAATAAAGCTTCTGTGCAAGTTCAAGGACAATTTTCTTGATTTACAAAACCTCCAGTTCTGGAGACTTTCTCAAAAATGATGTTAAAGAACCCGTTCGATTTCATTTACATTACTACTACTTCCATGGTAACAACATTAGGCCCCATGTCTGACATACCTTTGATGTGCTCAAGGTCGTCACCTTGTCACCTAAGTTAAATGCGCAACACAATACACATCTACCCTCGGCATTCTTTCAGCGACAAGTTGTAAATGCCGCACAGTCTTTGTCATGATGTTGAGGTAGGAAAATTGTTTGTTTGTTTGTTTGTTTCTTTCTTTCTCATGTTCAGATCTCACAAACTGCAATGCCTCCCATCGGTTGGAAAGCCCTCTACAAGCCCTCGACAAGTAGAGTGTACAGAAGTGGTTTTGTAATGTTTATAACATAATTGATTCATTCTTTACAGAGTATATCGAAATCCAGCAATTTTCTGACTTTGTTATCGTCAATTGTAGGCTAGAGGAGGAGGAGGAGGAGATGGAAGAAGAGTTGGCAAACAAGAAGGAGAAGAACAATAAGTTTGATGATGATGATGATGATGCTGGGATCATCACACTCCAAATGTGTTTTGTTTTTTTTTTTTTTTCCCTTCCCCAAAATCCGTTTTTTAGAGAAGAAAAAAGGTCAATTGTATGGAAAATAAGATTATAATGGAAGGAGCTTCTGTTTTGAAAAATCCAAGCTATAAATGTATCCTGGGTTTCTTGGAGTTTTTTCTGTAGAGCAAAGTGCAAAAGCCCATTGTGAGGTTTGCTGGAGAGATTTTATGAAAAATTGTTGTTGTTTTTTAGTCAATCTGTCGTCGTCGTCGTCGTCGTCGGTAAGTACCACCAGTCAGCCTCAAGCTTCATCCTTTTGGTTAGAAAGAAGGATTTTTTGTTTGGAGAGGTTTCTGCTGTTGTTGTCAGTTTCAGTTTTGCTTTGCCAATTATGGCAACTTCTTGCAGTTTCCAGACTTGGTCGCAGTGGGATCCAATCCGTATTTGACGACGCAGATGCAGAGAGAGTCGACGACGCGTTGTTGTTGAAGAGTAAATTTGGTTGTGAAGAATTTTGGTAAGACGAGGACGAGGACGATGATGGTGGGTTGTGTGGCAGTAGCCTCATACGTAAGAGTGGGATCTGTTCTCAGATCGCCTGCACATCCTCGCTTGCAGAATTGCAAGCCGCAGTGGACAATGCTATGCATGCAGCAGCAGAAGGAGGAGAACACATGCGCGCAGATGCTGGTGCGTGCGTTTCGAGAAGCCTCCGCCACGCCCTTGCCGCTTCTGCGCCAGGTTGCAGATGCCATGACTGCCGAGATGTACAACGGGCTGGCCTCCGAAGGTGGCAGCCAGCAGCTGGAGATGTTGCCCACCTATGTCGAGAATCTGCCCACCGGGTGGGTGACTGTGTGCATGTCTGTGAGAGACAAAGGATATGGAGATGAGCTTTTGCTCTCTCTGGTGTATGAAAGAAACTCGAGAATTTTAGGATTTGTGTGTGTGTGCGTGTATTTTTGTTTAAACCTTTCTTTATGCGAGCACAACAACCTCTCAACACAGGTGGTTATGTGTTCTTTTTAAAGCTTTCTTCATGTGAGCAGAAGAAACTTGACAGTGCAAGTTTTTCTTTGTGGAGCAGGGAAGAAGAAGGCTTGTACTATGCTGTTGACTTGGGCGGCACCAACTTTCGAGTTTTGCGAGTTTTGCTGGGTGGAAAACAAGGGCACATTCTCAAGCAAGAATTCGAGGAGGTTGCCATTCCTCCAGCACTAATGTTGGGCACAAGTAGGGTAAGCTTCCGCACCAAATTTCGAACCAAAAAAAAAAAAACTGTTCAGATTCCAACAGCAATTCAAAGCAAATACTGTTAGAGTTGCAGCAGCAGCAGTAGCATCACCAGGCTTTCAAATGCATTGTTGCTTCACAATTTCATTCAAGAGAATATGTAGCATAAAAACTCTTTTGTTGGTGCTTGAGAGTTTTGGTGGCAACTTAGTTGTGTGCAATGCAATGAAATGTAGGAGCTGTTTGATTTCATTGCACATGAGGTGGTGAAATTTATTGCAAAGGAGAGTGACGACTTCAAACCACATTCCTCGGCTGTACGAGAGATTGGTTTTGCATTCTCATTTCCTGTATTGCAAACATCTGTCAGATCTGGGGTTCTTATTCACTGGACAAAAGGCTTCAAAATCGATGATGCGGTAATTACATTCTTCCATGCTAAGTTTTTACATGCCTTTCCCACTAAGAACCTACAATTTTGAACCTTTCTTCTCTGTAGACATACACACAAAAAGAGTCCCTTGCAGGATTGTGTAATAGTTGAACTTGTGAAGCAAACTCCTGATACTATTTCACTTAATAGTTTATTGCTCATTGTCATTTGTTAATTGTTGGATGGGAACCAAAAAAACCCCATTTGACAATTTATAGTTGAATGATGTTGGTTTCCTCCATGTTGGCAGATTGGAAAAGATATTGTAGCAGCTTTTCAGGAATCAATTGGTCGATTAGGCAAAAGAATAGAAATTGCTGCACTGGTATGTATGTCCTCCTGCCTCCTATGTGCTATTCCAAGTTTTGATACAGTAAGAAAGACAAAAGAAATATTATGTAGGGTTTTCATGTTAGCATGATTGTGTGTGGAGGGCGTTGTGTCAAGAGTGCTGCCATCACCAATAATTTTCTTTACAATTTGGACCAAAAGTGTGTCCAGAACGCAGTATGTGCATTCTTTCTCACGTACATGCAGTAGTCATTCAAAGTAGGAGGAAGAGGTGGATGATTCTAATGTCACTGCAAGGTTTTTCTTTTTCTTTTTTTCCGCTGCAGGTAAATGATACAGTAGGAACACTGGCACTAGGACGCTACTTCAATACCAACACTATGATTGGTGTTATATTGGGAACTGGCACCAATGCATGTTACGTAGAGCAAGCAGATGCTGTTCCCAAATGGAAAGGCCCAATCCCAGCATCTGGACAAATGGTAAAAAGAACATCCTGTTTCCCCATTTTTCTGCAGAAATGAATCCAAATTGCTTTTACCAGAACATGCAAATCTCTTGTTTAAAAGGTCCACTTTTTGGCACCTTGAAGCTCTTCATGTGAACAATCTTTCTGTCATCTGTTCCACACAACACAAAAAGGGGTCACTCATTCACATTGTGAATCAATCTTGCACCGTCTGCAGCACTTTGGCAATCTCAATCCTTCAACTGGTAGAAATGAGGAAAGGAAATATTGTTGGACTTTTCATGAACCAATTGATTGTGCATTGTTGCATAGAGACTGCGATGATCATGGTTGGGCTGTCCTTAAACAGGTTATAAACTTGGAGTGGGGCAATTTTCGATCACCATACCTTCCACGCACATTTGCTGATGAGGAAGTCGATAGGGACAGTGTAAATCCTGGAGACCAGGTAAAGGTTGCATTTGCCGACTCAAAATTGAGCATACAAAACAATTTGTCTTTAGAGTTGTTTGCAAGATGGGGAAGAGAAAGAGAGCTGATGGTGGTTGGAGGTTGGGTTGCTGCTGCAGTGGTTTGAGAAGATGATATCTGGCCTCTACTTGGGTGAAATAGTACGTTGCGTGCTGGTGAAAGTTGCAACAGATGCAGCTCTATTTGGTGGATCTGTCCCACTTAAACTCTTGAAGCCATTTAGCCTTCCGTATGTTACCAAGCACTTCTGTTCCAATTGTTGTCTCTTATGAGTATTCTTCAATTTGCTGTTCTTTGGACAGAGGTGGTCCTGAAGTTGCCTCAATTTGCAATGTTTGTGCAGCACACCTGCCATATCCAAAATGCATTCTGATGACTCTCCTGAACTCAAGTTGGTGAAAATCGTTCTAGAGGACATATTTGAGGTATCATGCTTCTTTCCTGTTATGGTTTTAGTAACTAAATCTGTTTCAAGCTTGCAATAGCACATAATTGTCATAAGATATTCTCTATTTGCAGACTCAGAGTTCATTTCAAATGTAAGAACTTCAAAAATATCCTGAACAATTGCACTGTGGGGGATATTCCAGATTAAAAACTCAACTCTTGAAGAGCGCAAGATTGTGCATGAGCTCTGTGGTATCATTGCAGAGCGTGGTGGACGGTTGGCTGCTGCAGGCATAGTTGGCATACTGCAGAAAATTGGTAGAGCTGGGTCAAGAAACAATGGAACCCCTGTACCAAACAAGGTAACAGTGGTGGCCATTGATGGTGGCTTGTATGAGCACTATGCTCAGTACCAGGCTCATATGCGTGCAGCTATAGAGGAACTGCTAGGTGAAAATGCAGCTCAATCTGTGGTGATAGAGCTTTCAAAGGACGGATCAGGTATTGGGACTGCACTGCTTGCTGCATCACATTCCCAACATGCAAAGTGGCATAAGCAAGCAGAATCTCTCACCAATTAACAAATCACTTTGAAGTGCAATGAACCCTCCCCCTCCTACGCATGGTAAGCTACATATGTTAAGGTTCATGATATCCTTTGCCTTGTGCTTTACAACAGTTAAAGGCCAGGTGCAGGGCCTAGAACAAGGCAATTGCCTCATCTGCCTCATCCTTGGTCCCTTATTCTGAGAATGCCCCCCCTCAGGGGCTTTACCCTACACTTTTTCCTAGATGGGACAGGTGGTCATCTGCTGGTTCTGGTTTGCTTCTGCCATTTCCACTTGCAATGTGAATCAAGGATGGCCAACTCTGTGCAGTGAATCCATTTTGAAATATGGGGTTTGAATTCAAGAATTGAGCCATAATACAACAGAGACCAAAAAGTCTAGATTCATTACCTAAGGATTTTTCTAATCAGATCAAAGGAGGCCTTTCGAGAGCAATCCACCTAAACTTGACTACTCAATAATCCTGCAGTACCCAATATGCTACCTGATTCACATCCCCCCAGAACAACAGCTGTGCAAGCTCCTCCAAGAAAGCCTCACCTGTCATGTCCCCCACACTCAGCTTGTACCTTGTCTCGAGGACCCTAGCCCTGCAGTCAGCATCCTCTTGATCATCTTGACTAAAACTGCTGCAACTCCTGCCACCACACACAAATTCTCACCAATATCATTGCAGATTGCTAATCTTGTTGCCCTGGCTTGATCCAGAATCTGCATCAACAACACACCCAGTGCATCTAGAAGGTCTAATCCATCAGAGACTCTGGCCCATTTCAAGCTTTTGGTAACTCCTGGCCAGGGAACTGTTTCACACATCTTTCACTAGGCGGTTTATGATTGATGATTTTCTCACACTAGGGTACCAAACTACAGCAGCCCTCACATTGCAAGGGAGAAGGCCTTCTTCTTTTCTCTTCACATTGATATCAACAGCTACAGATTTTGCCATCCTTGCCAGCTCCATGCTCTCATCCCCTCTTTGTCCATCAGTAAAGACAGGGTGGATACCTTGCTTTATATAGTATTGTGCTCAAGCATTCTTATCAGAGCTTGAGATCATGTCCTCCCAATTTCTGACCAAGATTCTCATCATGTCACCAATCCAGGTGTCAATCTCTGGATGACTTATTGCCATGGGGATCGAGGCATCCTGGACTTTGATTACAACATCCATCAATTTGAGCTGTTCCTTCAGCAATCTCTTGGCTTTGGCAATATGACCCAGGTACCATTGCACGAGCCTGGCTGACCCCATAAAGTACACTATATCAGACCCATAGATTGTCCCACTCCTCGCACTTCTGGTGTCCAACAGAGCAGCCATGGTGCCTCCGTTCTTCTGCAAACTTGCTGCCCCAAGACCCACTTTTCTTGGCTTCTGGCAAGAAAGAGATTTGGATCAGCAAATGAGGCCTCAAAACTCAAACTTGACCACATCTGACCGCATTGAAAGAAAGCTGATGCTCTTGGTCATATACAATTCCAGAAAAAATCCCCTCAAAACTATGAGGAAAAACAAGGTAGAGCTCTTGGCAGAATACCCAAAAACCCCACCACACTCAAAGGTTTCTCTCTGTATAAAGAGTTGAGAAAACCAAAGGGAGTACAGCAAAAGAGGAGAAGGTTTCCAACTTCACAAGAACAAAGAACTTTTGATTATCCATTTACTAAAAGATTTGGCACCCATGCCAGATTCGCCACATGTGGCTCACTGGGGCTTGTGTTTGCTTGCACAGTCTGGACACAGTTGCACACCTGAATGGGGATCACCTATTCTGTTTGCAAGCAGGAAACCGTGCCTATATATGTACATACTTCTGAGATCAAGCTCTCTCTCCTCTTTGTGATTAGAGCTTACAGAATTGGGTCTCTTTGAGAGATGGGTTCTTGTGAAGCTGAAAGCTTGTAGTGATGATGGCACGACTGAGTTTCTCAACCAGCCCAAAGCTGGAGCTCCTCTTTGCGTCCATCTTGAGCTCCTCTGTGTCTGGCACCGTGGAAGAAAAAGCTGCGTCCTTGATGACTGGCTTTGAAGCTCCTTGATTGCTGAATTTGTTTCGTTTTGTAGCTTTTCCTGCAGCTGCTTCCCTTCTCTTCCTTACAACCATCTAAACAACAACAACAACAAACAAAGATTGAGATCTCACGCTGAGTTTGAAGGAGAAGGGGGGGTATCAAGAGCTTGTACTCAACAGGAGAAACACAACCAAGGGAGCAGAGAGTAGTAGGATATGATGGAGTATTACTGACGAAAGAAACCTGAGCGAAGAAGAAGAAGAAGAGATGCCTCTTGTCTCCTGGAGAGAAGAAGCAAGGGCAATTGGAAGTTGTGGCAGTTGAGAGGAGCGCAACAGAAGCCGCCCTTCCACTACCATCCTGTTGTCGCCGCACACGGCTACTGCTACTGCTCTACAATAATGCGACATGTGAAGCAGAAGCAGGAAGTGGCGGCGGTGGCATTACAGCTGGATTACACAGGCGTTGCATTGAATCACATGCTTGCAGGATTCATGGCCGACTCTGATCGATCGAGAATCAAACCGCTGGAGCTTTCATCTGTGATTGCTGCTGCACTTGGAGTAGCAGAGGCTGCAAAATTCCACAGGAGCCTGCTCAAGGCTCCAGCAGCTCAGCCTTTCAGACAATTCAGCAGAATCACAGTGGCAGTTGACGATATAGTGCAGGCAGCTGCACTCAATGCTGTAAATCAAATTCTTCACTCCTACGAGATTGTTGCAGTGAGACCCAAGAACCAGAAAGCTTTCAATCAAGCCTCCACACATCTTGAGGTAAAGAGACAAAAGAGATGATCACACACACACCTTGAATTCTTTCTCAGAATTCTCAGCCCAAGGTTTTGCAGCAATTCTCAAATCTGCGAATTCTCAGACTGTTTGATGGTGAGATGGAGAAATGCACAAACCGTGTACATTCTCTCTTGCTGTTCTTCTGTAGATGTCATCAAGGTTCTTGATCCCTGCATGCGTTTTGCATAAACTGCAAGACTGCAAGACTGCATTGATGTTTTTTTTCTTACTGTTTGATAGATGTTAGATTCCTCAATCTGTGAACGTGCTTCACATAACTGCAAGACTGCATTGATTCTTCTCTTGCTCTTCTACAGATGCAGGATCCTTAGATCCCTGCATGTGCTGGGCATTAACTGCAAGATGGCATTGATGTTTCTCTTACTGTTCTTTAGATGTCAGATTCTTCAATCCCTGCGCAACCATCCCCGCATGTGCTTCACATAACTGCAAGACCACAGTGATGTTTCTCTTGCTGTTCTATAGATGTGGGAGGATCATTGATCCCTCTGTGTGTGCTTCACAAAACCCACCTGAAAGACCACATTGGCAATTGTATGAACCCTGGGAGGCTAAATTTGGCTTTGCATGTCATTTGAGTGGAATGCTTCTTGTTCTGTGAAGCAACTGCTCTACTCAAGCAGAAAAGAATTCTTCACAGAACAAAGCATTCCATTTCTGCTTGAGAAGAATGCTTGGAGGTCCAATACACTTGCTGCCTGTGCAATAATTTTTCTAATGCATGTAGAATTGCCTGTAGCATGGTAATGGTAGTGTTGTTAGGGTAGATATCAGTGTGGGAATGCACAAAGAGTAAGTACAACTGTGGAAAGAAGGTTTTAGGTGGACTTGATATCTGTGGATTTTAATCAACGGCTTCCATTTCGCATGAAGGTACCAATGGTCAAGAGTGCTCTTAAGGTAAGGCGGCTTTTATCTCCCTGTTTTGCAAGAATTTGTTTGATTAGTGTGGTGAATGCTTCCTTCCCTTAAGAGTGCCTGTTGCATAACTAGGAATCAGCTTCTTGAGGCTGATTCCAAAGGTCCTCCTTCTTGTTGTGCATGTTCAGAAGAGATGAGAGAATAGTGTAGTCTGTAAAGAGGTTTAGCAGATTTATGTCCTCATAGTCTAACAGGTATCAACTGAGGTTTTAGTCCTCTAAAGAAAGACAACTCCTACACAAACACAGTATTCAGCTCAGATCTTGACATTTCATTCTGAATGCTGTTTACCTGCCATCTGCTTGGTGCGCTTATAGATTAGATTTCAAGTCACAGCAAACACACTCTTTTCAACTACCATATTTGGTCATTGACACTCACAATATGAATTAGGTATCACATGAGTGGCCAGCCATTTTGATGAATTCAGATGCATTCTATTGTGAGACGGGTGTGTTTTTCGAGGTTTCATATGGCCGTGCACTCTTTAACCCCAGGGCATGAAGGGAACTTTTTGGGCAAACTCAGGTTGGTTATCCTCCATTTGTATCAATCTTTCTTCTCTCATGATGCACATCCAGCATTACAAGTAAAAAACTGCATGGAGATTCTCAAAAGTTTGTGAGGGGTGTGGTGTCAACTTTTGAGAGTTGAGTCTGGAGTTTAAGGTGGGGTTGCTTGGTGGCAGACATTACAAACAATGACATGAGGTCGTGGTGTAGTTCCTAGTAGCAGTGTGCATGAGGCTATGGAGCTTTGAGGCCAATGATGTCATAAACATGGGTCCCTTGTTTCAGCTTTCTGCCAAGTTTGCAAAAGCAGCTGTTTCAAAGAACTGTGAGTAAGTTTCTCTCTTTCCATCTCTGCCTGTGAAACATGAATTTCCCAAACCCTTCTTTCTAATCATTACAAGTCCCCATCAGCTTACTTAACCCACCCAAAAATTCTCATTCTCAATTGCTGAAACCAAAATTGCAAAATGCTCTTCTTTAAACCCACAAAGATGATCCATAAACCTGGTTTCCTTCTCAGTCTTTACATCAGACATCTTTTAGAATCCAGCTTGTTGCTCTCTTTTCTACTACAATGTGGCGTTTGTGGCTGCTATTCTCCTTTTCCAGCGAAATCATTGGATGATTTTAGTGACTTAAATAGTTGTCACCTAAGTTCAGGTCAGTGGTGCTTTATGGAGTTGCATGAAAGAAAACATATAAAGCAGCTATACTTATTGAGCATCTTCCCATGAATGGGAATCGTGTGTCAGAGAAGGACCTATTTGATGTACCATCTGTTTGGGACCCACTTTCTGTTGGCACCACCAATGGTGCGTCAGTTGATTTGACCAACTTTCTAGAAAATGATTGTCTTGCTACTAAGCAAGATCATTCAGTTCCAGAATTGGATAGAAAATCAGATCAAAGTCTAGTACAAAACCTAGGTCAAGAAACACCTAAAAAAGCAGGTCATGTAAAACAGATAAACAAAACTGGAGACCAAAAGAACTCTGCTAAGATCAAAATCATGAAGGATTCAAATCTGAGGTCTGAAGATGGGTTTATAAAATCCATGGATAGTGAGACTAGTGAGTGGACCCAAGTGAGCAAGAGAGGGAACCAGTGTAACCAAAAGAGCCAGAAAACATCAGATCTGATCTTTCATATTGACAGACCTCATCTTGAAGCATCAAAAAAGAGGAAGGTTTTTGGAGAGTGAAAAATTGTGCACTTTTATTTGTTGTTTCATCTACTTTGTGTTTGCTTTGTCTTTTTCTGCATTGTGTTATTGTTGTGGTGTTTGTTGCATGGCAATTCAGATTTAGATTCAAGAGAGATTAAATTCAACCATGATATCCTTGTTAGATTGGTACAGGAGCAGCTCACATAGTAACTATTTCCAAGCTATGGTTTGTGGAATTGTACACTCACATGATAAGAACTATAGGGATTGAAAGGGGACTCCTGGGAGTTGATATAAATTGCCAACTAGATAACATGAAGTGGCTATTTGTGCTTTTAAGGCAATTCTCTTGTTTTCTTTCTTTTTTGGTTTGGTTTGGTTCTTTTTCTATCTTTTTTTCCCCTGGGGGTAGGAGGTAGTCATTTTCCCTTTGTGATATGAACATGGGCAAAGTGAATTGCTCTACACTCTCCAAGATTTGATCCTTATATGCTCATGTGGATTCATTTGTCATCTATCTATGAAGCGAAGTAGTTTGTTTTGTTTTGGTTGTCATGTTGAGATCTCCCAAACCAAGGTGCTTCATGCCACACTCTTGGTATCTTTGGAAAGCTCTCGATGAGAAAGGGTGCATTGACTTGATTTGAGACTGTTTGGAGCTACGGTGTGGAAGCTATTGATTATTGAATGGTTTTCTCAATGAAAATTGAATAAAATCGAAACTGAAAAGTATACTGGAATTTGGGGACATTCTTGGTGTTGGTGGAAAGACCTTGGCAATTCAGATTTAGTAGAGCTTATTTCACTATTTTCAGAGCTAAGGTGTGGAAGATATTTGTTTTGAGTGGATTTTATTGCTGGAAATTCAAAGAACTTACAAAAATTGAGTTTGGAAGGAAAAATCAGTTGAGCTCTCAATGTGTTCACATTTGAGCCAAAACCACAAGCCACACTAATATTAGTGGTGTGGTCATTTCTTGACTTAAAAGGATGAATTGAATAAAGGTCATAAAGCTTGTTAAATTTGCAAATTCAACTCTCCTACACAAGATAAAACATTTGACTTTATATTTGATAATTTGGTTGCAATTGTGTTAAATTTTTGTTGAAATTTATGTAGATGTCCTTTTATACCTATTAGAAATATAAACAACTTCACTTGCTTCAATCCACATTATGCCAATTCACCTAAACAACCATGTAAATACTACCCCTAAATGCTTCTTACACTGCCTCAAAACGCATCTCGCACCATTTACAGGTCGACTTAGAAAACAATTGATTACACCATGAAAACTTAAATGTTATCGTTGATGCATCAATTAAGAATAACATTTATTAAAGGTTTGTTACAATAATGGTGCATCCACACTTGATGTTAAGTCAATGTTAAATGAAAATCTAGGTGACATCCTAGGTAGCTTGCAATGTTAAATAGGTGATAGCTTAATATTAAGTGAATGTTAGCTTAACATAAAATTTTCGTGATAACTAGGTTGAAGTCCTAAATGACTAGCATCATCATGATGTTAGGGGACTCAACACTAGAGAGCATAACACCGAGAGTGAATGCACCTTAAGTGTTGGCCATTTGCCCCTCTCTCTCTTAAGTATTAACTATAACCTTGGTGATAGTATCCTTCACCTCATTGGTTCCTTGATGGATTTGAGTAGACCTCCGTATGAGGTTGCTACTGTTGTTCTCAGGTGATCACCTACATTGTGAGGTAAAAACCATTGGTTCAAATCTACAATTCTAATTGAACAAAATTAGATAGGAACTAGATTTGTTTTTCCAACCAAAATTTGAAAATGGAATTTCTTTAAGAATTAGAATTAGTGTGGAACCAAAATCGACATACATGTTTTTGAAAAATAAAATGTAAGACTGAAACTAGGGTTCATCAAAGGTTAATTCATAATTAACTACCAAATGTTTTTTTGGATAGGAGGAACCAAACTAAAAACATGTTTGATTTTTTGAATCATGATTGGAATTGATTTTTAATTTTTAGTTTTTGAAGGACATGAATCCTAAATTTCCAATTTCATGTATGTCTGGAGTTGTAATCAAAATAGTTTTAAAAGTATGTGTGGAATTGGAACCAAGATTGTTCTAATTTATTTTTTAGAATTAAAACCAAAGGTTTTCCATAAAAGTAAAGAGACACCAAACATTGGTTGCTATGTGTGTTTTTTCATCAAACTCGCGCCCAAATTGATAGCATGCCACTTGGAGCCTATGATCACATTCATAGGCCCCAAAAAGATTTTTGAAAAAAAAAATAATCTTTTGGTTGCATCAATTTAACATTCCCAACAAAACCATTTTTGGCTTGATAAATGGTTAGGGGTTGAGAATTAAACCTTGAAAGGTTGAAATGCAATGATATGTAAATAATTATCATTTTTGCATTTACAGTATGTACATATAATTTAATTTAACATGCTTCACATTATGTATAATTTGATTGCATTTTTTAATGAAAAACCCATGGTATAGTAATAGAAATAGTTGTTTGAATAAGAAAGTGAAAAGTTATAAAACCCTTTAACTAAAATGAAATTAACAATTTTCAAATAAATGTTTTTCTTTTTTTTAGGTCATGCAATCAAATCTTTGATTATTGAGTTGATTATTAAGTGTAATTTTTTTTATGTGATGTGTCACAATTCACAACATAATGTTTTAAAACCTCAATTGAAGATTAATTAGTAAATTAATAATTATAAATTAGAATATTGCCTTGGTTATTGACAATTACGGGTTGTAAGATGAAAGGTTTTAACTCAACTAACATGTAATTACAAAAAAATAAGCATAATACCTTTTTTTTGAGGTAACACTAGAATCAAAAGTTGTAATCAACAAGAAAAATAACTAAATGCATATTCCTTTTTTTTAAATGTTATGGGTTTTGATACAAAACAATTTTACTTCAAATAATTTGCATAATTATAAAACTAATAGTATAAACTTTGATGTTATGGGTTTTAATTATAATTTTTTTAAAATCATGGCCTTAACATGGGTGTGTGATTAACTCCTAATGTTTTCTTTGATATGAAAGAAGTTAAATGGTTTTAAATGGAATTGAATTGAACAATTGATTGGAGTTCAATGTGATCATGAAACAATGAACACATTCTTACATGAAATGAAAAAAATGTGAAATTTAGGAGGCATATATTCCCAAAACTTTTGAAATCCTAAAATGTCTTACAAAACTAAAACAAGGTTTGGAAATCAAACCTTATCCAAATTAGGCCTTATATAAATCATTTAAAAATATTTGAAGAATGAAATACTTTAATGGGGTTGCATTGCAAATTATATAATATATAAATCATGGCCTAAAATTTCAGGAACTAAATTATCAAATTGACAACTACCAATCATTTATTCAACATTTTGAAACATTAAGTAAATTTTGATTAAAAAGTTTAGTATGATGTTGAATTTTTTTTTGTTCAAATTTTATAAATGTCATTGAACCTTGTTGATTTAAAGTTCATATTAGGAAATTATGAGTTTACAAAAATAAAATAAAATCATAACTTGGTAATTTTGAGATTCCCATTTGGTAGTTTCAAGAATTTCAAAAAGATTTATCACATTATCAATAAGTCAACCATGAAATGTAGATGTTACATCAAGCAATTCAACCCTTAAACAAATACATAACATGTTTGTTATAAGGCACAAATTGTAATCACATACAACATGGGTTTTCATTTTCAACCAATCATTTTATGCCAAACCCCACCAAGATCCGCCTTATAACCATTGTTTCAAAACCAACAACATTTGTAATACACCACACAAATTTTACAACATATCAATCAATTAACGAATGACACAATAATGTTCAATCTTTCACATTGTTGCACTTTTCAACTATTCCATGTACACACAAATGGCATGGTGTTACTTTTAAAACCACATGACCATATTCAAGCTCTCACAAGCTTCTTCATGGTAAAAAGTTCTAAGACTAAAACATATTCTAGGAAAGAAAAAGAGCCAAGAAAATAATGACCTCAAATGGGTGCTAATAAGAAAAGTAATAGCATTTAGTTGGAAGGTGCGTCAACAACCTATTTTATCAACCAATGATCCTCTAGCGAATGAACTCACTATAGCATTTGCTAACATTGAATTCACCACCCATACAAAGGTAAAATCAAAACATTTGTCATCAACACATCCAAAAAACTTAGATAATGTTCAAAGCTCAAAGATTTTTTTTGTTGAAAGTTAAACCTTGACTAAAGAATTGAACATAAATAGTCTACAACAACTTAGTAGATCAATCCTAAATTTTTCAATTCACTAACTCTACACTATAGAAAAATGTGTTTGCAATGCCAAAAAAATACCTTGAAAAACATGGTCCACTACAAATTTCTAGTCTCTTACAATGTATTCTAATGTTCCATTCACTAATTTGCATCAATTCAACTGAATCTTGTTCATCATCTAAAGTGGGCTCCACCATCCAAAGATATGGAATGATGAATTAAGGCATGAAAACAAGAAAAAAATATTTGTTTCAAATCTATGAATGAATGAAAGGTGTGTAATAGGGCAAGCTTTTTACTCTTAGGTTATTATTGAAGCAAATGGGATGGATGGGTGTTTTGTTAGGGAGAATGTGTCCATATCCAAGACAATAACCAAGTAAAATAATTCCCATACAATGAATATGTACAATTGGTAACACAATGCTTCCAAATGAAGAAGAAGAAAACATGTTGCCTTTTCTTGGTCATCAATTCTTCCACCTCCCCATTTGCAAATCCCCAACAACACAAATAGGTTTTAGATCTTGATGGCAAGAAAATTTGTGCACTAATGAATATCAATGCACAACAATATGGTTGATTGCCTTCAAACTATTCATGAATCTTAAAAACAATACACCAACAACTTGATTTGTAAAATTTGTAAATTGGTTCCAACTCCATAGTTTCTGCAACATATCTTGAAACAAAGCATGAAGAAAAATGGACGATGACAAAGGACCAATAGACAACATAGTACAAACAAACAATAAATTGAAACAAAACATCAAAAAGAACAAATGATAAGTTAGGGTTAGGTCAATATCTCTAGGTTTCATGTATGCACAAACAAATTTTTTGAAACAAATGGACAAGAAGGATGCATGTTGGATAAGTAAGGTATCTACTTTTAGGATTCACATATACAACAACCATGCAATGAATCACAACAAACTCATCAAAGAAAATGATGGCAAAATTACATGTTGTAATAATTTGTATACCCATAACAAAAACATAGATTAACTGAACATCAAGGAAGAATTACAACTGAATCACCTGAGTTGTTATAGGATTAATATCTACAACCATTGAATAAATAAACAAACAAATAGAAATGAAGATCTCCTTTGTTTCCAAAGTGAAATTTTTCCTACAAATCCTTTTGTTCCCTCTACTACAAACTACAAAAACACATTTGCAATAACAAATCTACAACCCATAGTCCAAAACATAATAAACATGGCAAGAATATCAAAAAGATTTTTGAAAATCTATTATCCTTTCCCATGTTGTTCAAATTCAACATTTTCAATCATTAATTCGTGAACCCAATTAATTAATAAATAAATATTGGAAAAGGTGATAGTGGGACACATTTTGTTATCAAATTTCAAGAGCTAAAGTAATTCATTTGTTGTGGGTATTTGTTAGGGAAGCTTGTGAAATAAAAAGTTATACATCACAAAAGAAAACATAATGTTAGTAATTTTGGTTTAGGGTTTAAGGTTCCTTAAATGTTGTTGAATCAAAAATCATACATCATAGAAGAAAAAACATAATACAAGGTAATTGGCTTAGGGTTTAAGGTGCTTTAGAAATTGTTGAATAAAAAAAAGTCAACCATCATAAAGGAAAAACAAGCAATTTGGGTCATGGGCTTAAGGTTTAAGGTCCCTTAAGAGCTGAAAGATATTGACTAAACAAATAACCATTCAAGCAAACAAAATAGTCAAAACAAATTATAGATTGCAAAAATAGAGCAACACAACAAGTGTACCTAGAAATCATTATTGAAGGTAGTTATTCTAATTTGGTAGTAATGATGATGAAGACCACATTATGATTCACATTTCATAGGTGCCATCACTAGTTCTTTTTCTTTCAAGGCTTTGAGAAACACATTCATGCTTGTCGTGGGAATTGATCGTGTTTGTTGCTTGAGATTACGTTGCTTCTTTTGCTATTGTCCTTTTGATAGACTTATTACTTTGAATAGTTTTGTTCCTTCTTTTAATTTGAACTCTTGATGGATGTGTACAAAGGAGGAGGAGAGATGGGGATGATGATTCAAAGTTTTTTTTGTTTTGTAAGTAGTGGTGTAAAGATGATGAGACAATGTGAGTTATGGCAAAGAGAGTTTGCAATCTCTCTCACATCAATAGTTGCATGGCTAAGGTGCTTCTTTTCTTCTTCAACTTGGAATAAGTCTCTAAAAGTAGTAGGATCACTACTATTGTTCCACAAGCCACCTTTCCCACCTCGTGCATAAACAACATGGGTGATTAGCATCTCCTGTTTGAATTTTTTAAAATTAATTACTTCATAATCTCATGTTTTGTTTTTCTTTTTTCTTGTTGGAGCAGTGGTGTGGCATCTATTGTTGAATCATTGAATCTTACTTTCTTTGCATCTTTCCTTGTTTTACCAAGGATAACTCTAACTGTAAGAGGAGATTTGTTGGCATGCAAAAAACAAGACTAAATCATAAAGCTACATGTTTGTGAATGTCCATCTCTTGAAAACAGAGAAAGAGGAAATATGTGAAACAACACAAAAACCAATATGATGTTTTATAAAGTTCAATTCTTTTTATGATTCCAAATTGGAACCCAATGATGAGAAAATTCCACATTATTATTGTCTAGTGTACAATGACTAATGGAACATAACGTTATCCTACCTAAACCAACTTTGATAAAGATCATCATTAGTGAAATTTATTTATTTATATTTTTCAAGTTGGCTTTCAATTATTAAACAAACTCATGACAAGTCATCATAATAATGTCATAATCTCAACATGTTCAAAGTAGGGTTTTTTTTCGGTTAAAGTTTTTCAATTTTCAATTTTTTTTTCAAAATGACAAAATTTAGTGTTTTTTTAGTTTCTTAGTTGCTAAATTTCAAGAAACAAATTTACTTTTTTTAAAAAATCACTAGATTCTATCTTAAATTCACATGTAAATATAGAGGTTAGTCTTTTTTGTCTTTTCATATTTTCTTATTTTTTGACCAAATCATTTCATGGAAGATCACCACTTCAATTACATCACAAAATTGAAAAACAAAACCCTAATCCAAAATGGAGTCTGAACGGTCATCTCCTTGGTCACAACCCAAGACCTTTAACATCTGCCCATCAATTGCATGATGATATTATTTTTTATCACAAAATTTATAAACATGCATATTTTTTGAATATTGCACATGACAACCTTATTACCATATTTCATGATGAAACCAATTACTCATGTACATCTTTAATATGATTATTCAACTTAATTAATTGTTAGTTCAATAATTACATAAAAGTTTACAATGCCTTCAATTTTAAATATCTTTGATTATAAGTTAATACATTTGAGTTTTCATTTAATTGAATTCTATTTTTCCAAATGTTACTAAATTACATTAATATTTTTTAATTTGGGAAAAAAATAGAATAATTATACTAAAACTTATTTACAAAAATCTTACAATGAAAGGAATTTCACTTTTAAAATTAGGTAGCTAAATTTCACATGTCTTTCGTTTTATAAAACAAGTTAATTTTTCTTGTGTTTCTAATTTCAAAATTTAAATATTATACTAATTTAAATTTCATATATACACTAGTTACATTCTATTTCTAAGAAACTAAAATACAGAATTTTTGTTTGGTCTTACATCTTCTCATATGTCATTTTATTATATTTTAGTTATAGTCTGCTATTTTTATGTTTATGTGACTTGATTAATGTGACTAAAATGGGAACTGGGAACCTCCCAAGCCCACAAAGACAGTATAAGACTGAATAAGGATGTTGCAATGACTCTAATGGTTTGCAGTCAGCTTCCAAGAATCTAGAGATCGTGGTCACAAAAACACCCACCTCATGTATCCATGCCCAGTTTTCAAATTAGAATTGGATTTCAGAAAACAAAAACCATGCTTTGGGATGAGGAAAATGCTTATACAGAATCAACTTTTCCAGAGTTTTTGCAGTATCTGTTAAACTTGTGCTGCTGCACATGCCCACAATTTGATTTTGGATTATCTGAGGATCAGGATTGAGATGCTGCCTAGAGAGACTAGACAAACTTGCCACCTTGACACAATCATGAACTGAACCCAGGTCTCATACAATATGATATGGTTTGGAAATTGTGAAACATTTCCTTTCTGGGTGGGTCTTTGCTAAGTATCCATTTGCTAGCATTTACATGAACTCTTGTCTCTGGTCTGTATTAGGTTCCAATACACTTGATACTAAAGTGTGTGAATGTGGCACTTACATGACATGGCTGGTTGTGTCTGCATTGTTGCAGCAGTGCAAAGTGTGATATGGTTCGATGTCCCACCTAATGGATGGTAAATAGTCCAATGAGCAGCTCTTGTCATGAGAGGGTGGGCCAGCAGCCAGCGAACAGCATGATTTGATCCCATTGAGCAGTAGGTCTGCAGTCAACCTGTACCCATCAACAAAACATGATTGGGCCTGGCATTGTTCACAGGCCTCCCCAAGCACACATCAATGCTGATTGCTGGATGAGGGGCTTGTGGGAAAAAAAATCGATGTCCATTCCAAACTGTGTCAAATGGCCTGTGGTGCCACCAATTCTGAGTTGAAGTTGGCAAAAGCTATGATGATGGAATCCGGTTGTTAGGGGTGAGAACAGAAATCCAACCAAGACACAAGCCCAATCCAGTCACCCAAGCAGAGACAGTCAAACATCAGACTACCATGAACAAATTAAAATGTGACATGACTATCAAACTGTATAAACTGCTGTGTTCAGAAGACAAACCTGGATTTGATTGCTCAATACCTCTGAGAGTATATATTAATTGTCATAGGTACTGACAACTTCTCCCTACATACAATCTAAGATGACTTGGAAAGATTTGAGAGACAGCCCAATGTTTGGGTTATAGCTATCTCACATCAGACATTGTAACAGCAACCCATCAGCAAGGATGAAAAAGAGGAAACCCAACCTCACAGAAAGAGAAACAAGGCCAAAAACAAAAACTGTCAAGTGATTTGACCACCAACAACAATCATACACAAATTCAACCTTCATGAGAATATTATAGATTGACTAGTCACGTACAAAATCTTCTTTTAAAAGCCTAAAGAGTCTTTAGGCGTGAGCTTGCCATTGAAGCAAAAATTCCCAAAATAATGTTGCACAATGTGCAAAGAATGCAGAGACTAACTAAAGGAGGGAGACAGAGAAGAGGAAATCACCTATCCAACATCATGATAATTTTGGGAAGAAACATGAGCAACCTCACAACTAAGAGGTCAGAGGATGAAGAATGCTTAGGCTTAGGGTTTAGTGAAAAGGAGACCAGCCAGACCCAAGAGAGGAAGAGAGCAATTATGAAGAGTGCAGATGCTACAAAGTGACACCAGCAGCCTCTGTTCTTTCTAGAAATGAGCACACCTTCTCCATGACATCTCGACCATGTGCACTATTCTGCTGGAACCTCTCAGCACACTTTTGTTCAATCTTCTCTGCCATCGATGCCAAAGCTGATAAGGTAGCACATGTTATGTTAGTCTCTTGCCTAAAAACTGTCCACTCTGGATTTTCTGGATGCGGTTTATACCAACATTTCTCTTCTACCTCCACAAAATCCTTCAGAGTCATGTTCCTAGTCACCATCTCCATTGTGCGTGTGCCTGCAAAATTTCAATCACACATTTTCAGTCATGATAGATTTCCAAATGTCCCTTTCTTGGTAAGACCAAGAACAAACACATCAACTCGCATCTCAAAGAAAACTGTACGATGTAGGTCAACAGGATGACCTGACCATCACACCAACCTGGTTAAGAGAGAGAACTCCATGCAAGAATCCAACCTCAGGAGACAAATTTGATTCTTCTTTGGGTGTGAAAGTCCAGAGAAAACTACAATAGCTGCAAACCTCCCACAATCCAAACCCTAGGGTACCATGGATGAGCTTACAGGCATTAACTGTAGACTGCTCCAAGCAATGGCAAACCGTGTCTCCCATAAGCCGCTGCAACCACCAAGGCCCAGGAGCATTTACAGTTATGGCACGAGTGCTGTGAAGCTCGCCACGCGATTTATCCAGTGTTCTCTCTATGGTATCCACCTCCACAACATGCGACAGCAGCGACCTGTGCTCCGTGTCCGTGTACTTACGCCAATTCGCAGCCGTCACCCGCTCCCATGGATGCTTGTACACATGCTCTTGCACAAACCCTCTCACCATATCTCACCCTGCAATCCCCAGATCTGCCTCGTCTGACGACGCCGAACTCCAAACCACCCAAGCCCTAAATAAGTTGAAGAGCAAATACAGCAGGCCCGTTGCGCAATTCGACCTCCTAAAAAAACCCAATCCTCTTCGCTTTTCAAGGCTGCTAAACAAAGAAGCCACGAATCCGTAACGGAACTGCAATAGATCGGATCTCGTACCACCCCCCCACTCCTTCCTGTTTTAGTCTCTCGTGTCTCTCTTTAGATCTCTCTTCAAACCGACGAAGTCTTCCGACTTGAGAAGATGATTCTGGAAAAGGGGTGGTATCGAAAACAGAACGCTGTTGAGAAGAAGGCGACGGACAAGGTGGAGGTACCAGCGGCGCGGCGCCGCCTTCCACTCCCGCTGCGAGAACACGAGGAAGAGGCGAGTGCAGCACTCTGCGTGCCTGCCTGAAGAGAGGACAGGCTTGCGGACTACAACGAAGAGGAGACGAAGCCCCCACGGGTCCACATGCCCGGGCTGGCACCCGGGCGGTCCCCACAGGTGACTGGATTCTCCGGTAAACGAATCGCGCCGCTATATTTGGCGTCCATTGAGCATTTGGATTCAGACAGAGCCAACCGGCGACCGGCGTATCCGAGCCTACTGGTGAGTTTCCACCGGCTCCGCCGGTCGCCCGTGTTCCCAATTGGCGTACTTGATCCGGGTGGTGGGTGAATCTGGAAGGTCATGGAATACCTAATGGAACGGAGGTACTGTACCTATGACTGATGTTTTGGCACAAAATAATTGGCAAAAGGTTTCGCCAAAAAAGAGAAAATTGATATTTCTCGAAATTGTTGAAAATTGCAAACCACTGGGTTATTATTAGAAATGCACAACACAAGATACGGTATTTTGCATACTTGTTCCTCAACTTGTTGAAATTCTGAAAAAATAATTTTTGAAACTGCCAAACCTCAGTTGTTAAATTCACAATTATTTTGCAAAGAAGTGCCAAACAGAGGGCATAGGTGTATGGTATCTGTTCTGCCCTCTTTTGTGCCCTAATAAAGGCAGAATCGATTGGCCAGGGAAAATACAGGCCATAATCAGCCAGTGTATTTGATTCAACCTCCCAAACCTGCTTTTCTTCATATACCTACGTTCCCTTTATATACCATGGAGCCGGCACAGGGTGCCAATGATGGCCCTGTGCCATAACCGGCGTGGCCTCACTGTTATGAAGCTATGTTTAAAGGACGATTCTGGACTGTCGGATTCAACAATTGACCAAAGGTATGTGACATGCCTTTCCAGGCGGACCCTCAAGTGTGGGGGGCTCGCCTAGTTGGGGCCCAAGTCCAGACCACCACAAGGTGGCCCAGTGACGGCTTGGGTTACGAGTCTAAGTGTTAGGCTGGGTTCGACTCCCGGTTTGACATGCTCACAAATCGCTTAGGTGTCAATGAGTGAGGGTTTGAAGAAGGGGGTCGAGGTGTTGGCCTTGGCGTACCAAGTCTTTGAACTAGATGAAGTCTGTGATTAGGCTGGAAGACGAGAGATGGTAATCTCGGATGACAAGGTCTTGGAGCACTTGGAAAGTTTGCAACAGGTATTAGTCCCACCCCTTTAGAGGTTGGGGTTAATTCAAGGTAGCGAGGTAAGTCTCAATGCCGAAGCTTCACCTAGTGTGTGGTTTGCCATCTGTAAGTAATGTAGGCGTTAAAAGCAGCATGAGAACAAAATGAAACAAGGTGCCAAGGTGTAACCGGGTGCAATAGTATGCTTCCTGATATGTGCAGAATCTTGATGAGAGAATGTGGGCTTTACAGTTGAACTCTTCTTAGCTCTCATTTTGAGGGGTTGGTCAACTGGTAGGTAATGCCCCAGGTTGAAGGCATTATGGGAATAAGGGTATTGTTGGAGGCACCAGTTGAGGTGGTGCTCGGTTTCTGGTTACGCTCTCATCCAAGGGCCTTACCAAGTGTAAAGCAATTGCATCCCTGAATTGATTTGTATGGATGAACATTTCAGAACAAAACCGTCCTTCTTAAAAAAAGTAAGATCCCCTTGGTGTAGTTGAGTGAATCAGACCTTTTTAGGGTGCACTCCAAACGCATTGTGAAATATTTGGTAGTCCTTTATGGACTCCTGAAAGTTTTTAGTCTGAGAGGAGGGCACCTTAGAGCCATGCCACACTACAAGTAGCATGACACCAAGCCTAGTTAGCTACCAATTAATTAGTTTTGAAATTGCCAATATTTTTTTGGAAATACTTGGTTGTCATGCTAAAAATCTTAAAGAAACTCTGAAGCACACTTAGCTTCATTATTTAGTATAATGGCAAATTATATATTATTATTATTATTATTAGGCAAAATATATACATATATTGGGCACCTTCTGGCGAAACCTGGCTAGGTAGTGGTAGTGAGTGACATGAGCACCTTTAACTAGGAAAGCAGAAGCCTTGATATTGGCATGAATCTTGGCCACCACACACAACCAGCAGTCAACAACCCGGGAAAAAATGATGGCCACAATAAAAAACCTATTGTCACCATGGTGGGTGCATGAATACCAAAAGGGTCAGACCAAAATCAAGTAGACTCATAGGCAATCTGTTAATGAAAGATGCCAAGTGTAGGTTTAAATGCTCATGCTACATGTCAAAATCTTCATGTTGTCCTGAGATTAAAAAGTTTGGCCTAACTTGGAACGCCAAGTTAGAAAAAATGTAATTCACAATCCTAAAATTATATATATATGTAGTGTTTGACATGTGCTTGTTGTGTTTTAGACTGGAGGACATTTCTTGTGAGGATAAAAACAATTGTTTTGTTGTGCAAAATATGTCTAACGTAATTTTCTTATGAACTATGGAACATGATTATTTTCCAAGTCTCAAGACATTTGACTAATACCCTAAGAAATGTTTGAAAAAATACACTATGTCATTTGTGTTGTTTCCATGGTCAATTGTCTTACATGAATGGCAACTTTAGTAGCCCTCAACACTTTGACTTATGGTCTAAACCTTAAGCCAAAATGCTTAAACCGCATACCAAAATGTTTTTAAAACATCATAATTTTACACCACAAATCAAAATGCTTAGACCACACGCCAAATTGTTCATACCATAAACCAAAATGTTGACACCACAAGCCAAAATGTTTAAATCACAAGACAAAAAAATTACACCACAAATCAAAATGTTTAGACCATAAGTCAAAATGCTTAAAAATATTAAAACCTTAGGTCAACAGCCAAAATGCTAATATTACAAACCAAAATGCTTAAACCACATGCCAAAATGTCTAAACCATAAATCAAAATACTTAAAAACATTAATGATTGCAAATGACAAGCAAAGTGCTTAAATCACATGCCAAAATGTTCATACCACATGCCCCAAATTGTAACATTGACTATTCCTAATAAGATTCCCTCATTTTATTATTTCATTGCCGATTTTTTGCATCTCAGCTTAAGGTTTAATCCAAATGTCCTCTATTTCCAAGGTTATTTTGGTTTATTCATTTTTAACATGTTCTATTTAATCTAAATCTTGTACACCTTGCAAATATGTTAGTAATTGTAATTTGAAAGTTGTCATGTTCACCAAGTTTTTCCACATAATCACCAATTGTGGCAAAATCTTGATCATCATCAAATAGAAGGCTTGCATTTCTAACTGGATCTCTAAGGACCTTCACCAATCCTTCATAACTAATAATAGAGGCTACACATGCATTCTATTATAATAAATTGGTATTGTGAATCTATAACTTAAGCATCAACATCATGGCCACCACCTACATTGTTGTATTGGCAAGCTCACAAGTGGTAGTTACAAAGTAGTTGGATTGTCATGTGGATGATCTTCCTTACATGCTAGGCTGCATGTCCCAAATTGCAAGGTTCGTGCTTTCTTATTCCCCATGTTTCAATATTGGTTGTTTTTCCTTCTTTATTTTCATAGCATATTGTTACCAAGTCATCATTTTTCAATTTTTATCCCATGTTGAATTCCACCAATGCTGTTATTTCAAATTATTTTTAGAAAAGTGGATGTGTTAAAGGTTCTTTGTGCTTAGTGAATTTGAGAAAAAAAAGTTTAGGGTTATAGTTCATGGGTTTGGTGTGCATTGATTGTTGTAGTTTTGGAATTAAGGTCACAAAGTTTGTGTTTTCTTATAACCCATGTTTTAGTTTAAACCATTTTCCACATTCTTTTTATTCTTAACAAAATGTGTTTTTTTTTGTCATGTGTTGAATTTTAGTGATGGCCAATTTATTCATCTTTTGTTTGGAAAAGCAAATGTGTTGATCTTTTTAATGTTTAATGTTTGATGTTAAGAATAAATATAGGTTGTTGTTTATGGGTTTCTAGGCATCAAATGAAATAATTGTGAAATTAGGGTTCAAACATTAGATATATCCAATTAATAGTCATAAGATCTATGGAGTTTTGTGATGGTGCAACTAAGATGATAAATTCAATGATTTGCCATCAATTACACTAGGTGAGATTCTTTTGTGATTTCCTACAAATGATTAGTATAAATTCAAAATTGGTTGGTTTTTTTCCTTTGGTCACAAATTGGTCTATTGTTACATTAGCCAATTTGTTGATTAAGCAAAAATGTATTTAAAAGATTCATTTGGAAGATCTACATTGTTTGTGTATAATAGTTCTTGAAATGTAAATTTCATGTTCATATGCACATTGCAATCTATGAATTAGTTGACACTTCATGAAAAATGTACGTTTGTGCATACCACTAATTTTGTGATGCCAAAATTTTGTGGAAACATGTAGATTTTATTGTGTTTTGAGGCTTTGAAATGCTTTATTGATTATGGGAAGTTAATAGGCTTTGGCATTCTTGGAAAATATAAATTGTAAAATTTAAACTCGTATATTGACAATAGGATGGCAATGTGATGATAATTCCTTATTTTCTATTGTGGGAAATGTATGACATGTTCATGCAAGTCCCCATGGAACATGAAGGTGTGGATCCTATGGATTATGTGCACATAATGTTAAGGGAGCAAGTTCTCTTAAAGGGTGAAAACACACTAATGTGTAGTATTTTTCAGCATATGTGTAGTCCATACTACATCACAAACTTAACATGTCACAACTTAGTATTGGAAATCGTGCAAAACTTGTTCATTCATAATTCGTACATTTCACGCACTAATATCATGCATTGAAAACACATTTAACACACTGATTTATTAGAAGATGTGAAATTCATGTGACATTTATTCATTTATAAGTTTGTATTTTATTCATTGACACATTTATCTATGTGTCAAACATGTTTTCAACGCATGATATTTGTGTGTAAAATGTACAAACTTACGAATGAACGAATTTCACAAGATTTTCATTATTAATTGTCACATGTTAAATTTGTGATGTAATGTTGAAATAAAAATCCACATACATTATAGTAGAATACATTATATTACACAAGTCATATGGCAAGACTAAACATTTTATTTTTAACTTCTAATTTTTACCAATGATAATTGTATCAAAAATTTACACTTTAAAAATGAAAAGCTGAATTATTAATTCAAATGAATAAAAAATTATAAAATAATCCATATATCATTGTATATTTCAATTTATGGTTTTCAAAATCATTCAAAATTGTCTTCCTTTGTATCAATGGTAACACACTATTTTCAATGTCAAAATAAACATTCAACTAAACATTTTAGTAAATATAATAAGTTCATAATTATATGATATGAATTATGATGCAACATTTTAACATTTCAAAAGTCCAATATGTTATGGTAACTCAAAATTCATTATTGAAATTCATATGATGTGATCATTTCATATAATATATTATTTCGTTAAATCATTTTCACATCTTATTCATTTAATTTTTGTTTCATGGCCTATAATCAAATTGTGATAGAATTATGTATTACACTTTAATGTGCTTTCACCCTAAAAGACATAGTTGTGTCACGTGGAATAACACACCCACGACAATTGAAATGATGGATGACAAAGGCTCTATGACAAAAATTTAATGTTCACCACCATCTTGGAGAGGAAGAGTTGTGTAATGCCATCAAGAACCTACTAACTTCCAATGGACTTGAATGGAATGAATTGGGGAATAAGATGGCAAGTTTGGCAAGACACAATTACAAAATTCTTAAACATAATATTGCAGTTGCTTTAAGAATCATTTCAACATATTATTATGATCAAAAAAGAAGGAGAAGGCAATTTAGGATATCATAGCACAATGTCACATGTGATGGCTTTGTGGCATGTAGATTGTTTAACCATCCAATCCCAATAATCTTCATTCATGCCATTTAATTTTTATTTTAATATACAATACGGATGCTAATGCATATGGATTTCTTAACCATGTAAGCATTGGTTGAATTATCATTGATGACTTTAGTTATACGTACTTGTGGTTGGTGATGTAGCCTATGACAAATTTTTCATGTATGGCTTTTGTGCACATGGGGGGATTGATGGAGCTTTGCATTATGTATTGTGGGCAAAAATAGCCCTAAAATAAAAAAAGAATAAATAATTTAATATTTAATAATAGGAATAACAATAATTTCAATAGGCAAAATGGTTGTAGTTTCAATAATCATATTATTAGTTTTCCTATCATACTAATATCATTATCATTATTGTCGTCATCGTTATTACGTAATAAAATAAAATAATTTTAAAATTTAAATAAAAATTATTAAAATTTGATTTGTTATTATAAGGTAATTAATAGAAATATATAATATAATATATTGTTCATAAATTTCATTTGTAATAATTTTAGGAAGTATAATAAAATAACTTGGATAAAATTGTGATATGGCCACATTATATTTAATAAATATCTTACATAAAATTTTAATATACTCAAAATATACACCTATTGTAACCATAATATCGAGGGCATTTATGCTAATAATAATATTTGAATACACATTAATACAGTCATTCATATACATTTGTAAATCCTAATATACCCAACTATATATTTTTAAATACACAAAGTACACCTTTGTATATTCATAAGGCTACAATTAAATTAGTCACATTTGTAACTAATGGGACATAAGTTGTTCTTCTTAGGTGAAAATTAAATTAAATTAAATGTTGTTCATATGGAAAGATGAAAACCAAAATAGTCACAAATTAGTTGTAATGTAGTTGTAAATATGATCTTGACATAAGAAATAGTTTCAAAAATATTCAAAGGTGTAAATGACTAATAATTGCATGTAGTTACAATTAAAGTGGTTACATTTTGGACAATTTTTACTAGTGAACATAAAAATAAAAACATTTACCATAATAAATTATAATAGTGAATTATGTCAACTAATAGTGAAACATGATGTTTACATAATGACCTTATAATGAAATCACTTTAACCAAGGTGAAATCATTAAGGTGCAATGAACCTATTTCATTTTTAAGGTCACATACTGATTTTAAACTAATGAACTACACCTTACTTTTGTATTAATGAATATATTAACATATGAATGTCACACAATGAAGTTATTGGAAATGACTTTTACCTTTGTGCTCTTTTGGTTCTTTTATTGTGTTTGGACCTTTTCATCCACAAGAAGAAAAAACTTGATTTGCAACTGGTGTTTACGACTGTTTTAAAGTCGAATGGGACATTTTACAACTAATTATCTAGTAGTCACCTAAGACAAGTCGTAAACGACAAATAGTCGCATGAAACATTACATCATGATGACGTCATTAGATGGTAGATGAAGACTAAATTAGTATATATTGTTTCATCTGATTGGGCCAGTATATACATAATGTATACAGGGCATCATTTTGTGACTATAAATTGCAACTATTTTGGTGGATCTAAACTCCAACCATGTGGAGACACGTGGCATTTGATTAGAGGGTTTGATTTTCCGAGATCATGAAATTAAATGATCTAGAATTTTTTTAATCTTATGGCCAAGAAATGGCCGTGTCTTTTGTGTTTGGCTAATCGAAATGTGCCACGTGTCTCATTATGAACATCGTGGCATTTAAATATTTATTAAAAACCCTAGATATATCCCATTCATCAGATGTCAAGAATGAAGATCTTGACACGTGTCGCATTATTATTTGAATGGACATTTCAAATCTGCCACATATTCTAAAGATCAAGGAATAGAAACATGCCACATGGCAATGTTAAATAATTTGTAAAATACATTTTTAT
>Ga0116227_10003044_pt1 | contig 37613 bp, 17 predicted proteins | sample S1TSphgellanicum_FD_89693 | JGI IMG/M metagenome (GOLD analysis project Ga0116227, IMG submission 89693) | Host-associated microbial communities from peat moss isolated from Minnesota, USA - S1T2_Fb - Sphagnum magellanicum MG | ecosystem: Host-associated > Plants > Peat moss > Unclassified...
ATCACCACTTTGGCTACAAATAAAAATTCCTTAAAAAAGCACTAAAGTGGAAATAGAACTTATTTCAGCATGAGGTTGTCATTTTTTAAATGGTTAGCACCATGTTTTTTTGCACGCTAAAAACTAGTCTCAGAAATGAGAATTTGAGAGTTGGCATTGATCGCAAGTAGCCCACACACATATGGGTGCATTCACAATAAAAAGAACCAATGGGCCCCAAGTGTAGGTCCTTTGTAAGTACTATGTTTTTTCAAGTCTGAAACATGGCCTCCATGTTTTGAATAGGGCCCATTATTGGATGATAGTGCCAATTTTAAAATTTTAATTCACATGAATTTTTGAACAATATATAATTAAATCTATTTTCTTAATGATAGATTTTCAAGTAAATCAAATGTGTAGATTTCAACAAAAATAGACATGTCAATATTTTTTAAATAATATGTGTTTCAAACCTTCAATGATACATTATACATTGAGTTCATCAAACATACCTTTCTTTCACATTGGTGGGTTTCAATATATAAATTTTCAAAAAAACACACCAATACCCCAATGGGGGTTGGATTGAATTTCATCTAGATTGAACCCAAAATGGGTTTTCTCCAATTAGTGCATTGGTGAGTGTTGGGTCAAACTAACCATCCACAACTTAATTGTTATTGGGTTGGGAAATGTATCCCAATGTTGGCTAGTTATTAAAAAAACATTTAGTTATCAATAACCTATTTGATGATGATCGATTTTAAAAAATTGGGTAAAAAACCTACTCACCTAACATGAAACACATAAAAAACCAACATAGGCAATTATGGGTCATTTATTGAATTTTTTAAATTTGATAACCTACTTGGATGTTTGGAATTTTCATCTAAGTAGGTTATAAATCATGAAGACTTAAAATTATAATAACTTGTTTAATTTTTTCATATGTGTAGGTTATCAACCGAGGTAGTTTACCAAATGTGAAGTGACATGACTATTAATAACGTACCTAACAATTATTGATTTTAAAAAACTAATTAAAAAATAATGAACCTACCTACTTGGTAGGAAAAACATGGAGAATAATTTAAATGTTTATGGGTTGGTTATTGAATTTTTAAAATTTGATAATCCTACCTAAATGTTTGGAATTTTCACCTAGGTAAATTATGAATCTTAGGACTTATATTTTTAAATATGCATGAAGGTTATCAATCCAAGTAGGTTATTGAATGTGAAGTATGGCCAAGATATGGAAAATGGCTTCATTTAATAATGGGCATTCAAACTTTTAAAGTTCGATTATAGAATACAAGTTAGATTTTTGTTAATTCTTAGTGGATTGCAATTTGTAGGGTGCCACATAAAAGCATGTTGTGGGACTCCATGCCAGATCAATATCCATGGGGATCACACACAAAATCTTGAAGGTAGCTACATAGGGAATGTAACATGTAGCTTTCATGATCAAGATAGGATTTTGAAAACTAACCATTATGCATATTGAATAGTTGTTACCCAAAAATAAAAATAAAATTTGATACAACAAGAAATCTTGTCCTTTACAACTTAGCCCCCATGCAATTTAAATGTTTTATTTTACTATAATTTGACCAATAATAAAAGTTTGCATTAATTTGTGGAAACAAATAAGCAACGTTGTTTAATTCACTATGTTGTTCATTAGTAGGGAAATTACAATCCTAATTTCTTTCTTGGTAATTAAAAGATGTGACCAAAAGCCTCATTCATCACAAAATGCTTTAGCGATTCTCTTTAAGTTTTGTTCATTATCAACATCACTACATACATGGATGCATTCATGTGTAGCAAGTTGTTGACAATTCATCAACATTTTTTGGCCCAAGGAGAATTATGCAATTCCTAAATATGAACCTCAAAACAATGCAAGGATTTTGGCTAAATTCTAACAAAAACAACATGATGATAGTAAAGATCTTTATCTATATGATTTTGTTGCATCTAAAAAACCTTTGAGTAAAGGACAAAGTATTAAATTGAAATATTAGATCCCTATTGTAACTATTGTTACGCTCACATGAAATAAGTTCCAATTTCTTTGCACTTAAATATCCCAATCAATTTAATAAAATTCTAAAAGCAATCAAACTTTCATCACACAACACCAATTGATATATTAAAGCACATGAATACATGAAAATTTTGGACATTAATGTGGTAGTGTGGTTAATTATAGTGTTAGGCTCAAGTTCTAATGCTATGGTTGCATTAATAGAAGTAATAGTAAAGATCTAAAATTTAGGTCAAAAGTGCCAAAAAATGAATGTTGTAAGGTAAAATCATAAGATATTTAGAACCTTCACTCTTTGTTTTAAAAACTAGCATTGTCCATACATTCATTCTATAGAAAGTAAAACTTACTGATGTGATTACTATGTTGTAACATGACCTTTAAATCACTTTAGTGGTTGTTATAGTTGTTCATTAGTGGAAAATGACCCTTTTTCAACCAAAGAGTTTCTACCTACATGTTGTTTCCAACTATGTTCCAATTGCACTTTTTTTATATTTAAATAAATTAATGGTGATTGTCATTTAAATTGATATGTCTACTAATTTGGTGGACAATTGAAAACAAGTCTTAACTAAAGGGTCATCTTCAAAATATTCTTGGCATCAACAAACATTTCAATTGACATATAGTTGAGATGTCGATTAAAACAATGATGTCACTAAACACCATGTTTTTGGGACAAATACAATTTTCTTTCTTTCTTTTTAATAGTCCTTAGTAATTATTTGTTTTTCCCAACTACCACTTGGCATTACAATCGACCCATGTTCCTTCTTATGTGCATGTGGACTTTAATCATATTTTTGTTACTTACAATGTTTTGCATGGACTCAATTTGTGGTTGGTTTTATAATAGTCATAATTTTACATTATATGTTTGAAAGGATGCAAGTACACTAAAGAAACTAGACTATGAAATGTGGCCAAAATTACAATAACCCACATATGGGTCATGAAATATGTAGTGGATTTTTGGAGCGGATTTGTAATAGTTGAGTGAGAGAATAGGGATTGGCTTTTTAGGCCAAACATGCAATATTCATATTTGGGTGGGCATTAGTTGTTGTGATCTCTTGAATTTCAAATGGTATTTTTGATATGTGGGTATTGCATTTTGTGAAAATATTGATCATCTTCAAACAACAATTGCCAAAATATGTTTGATACATGCATATGGGTGGAAATATAGGGGTTGGTTTGTTTACCAAACTTGCAATATTTAGATTTGGGTCACAAAATATTCATTGGTTGATGTGGTCTATTGCATTTGAAATAGCATTGTTTTTGTATGTGAGCATTATATTTTGAAATTAGATCTTTAACTGTTTCAAAATATTCTTTGAACAATAATTGTCAAGATATGCAATACCCACATCTTATCATTGAAGAAATCATAATATTAGGGTAGGTTAATGCTTATGTATGCAAATCACTACTCCCATAAATGTATATATGAAAAATTTCCCCCAAAATCTAACTTAGGTTTGATTTTAATTAGTGTAAAGAAAGTGCAAATGTCATAAATGTTTGTTATCTACTTAACTTTAAATCTATTGTTTATCATCTGATTAAACTAAGTACACCATGCATTAAACGGTTCAAAGTGGAGATAAAAGTTTGAATTTGACATCATAGAATTACATACTATTGCAATACTTGCATTTGAAGCTAGTAATTTATTTTCATCAAGGGCTCAAATATGACTAAAATAGCTATTGGTATAGTCATTTGCAATACTTACATTCTACACTACAACTTCATTGATTAATGTCAATAATGTGCAAGTGCTCGCTAGATACCAGTATGGATGGCTAAGTAGGTAGGTAAGGGGGTTGGTAATTGATAATTGGTAGGTAGGACCAAAATGGAAGGTAGTATGTAGTTGAGATCATAGTTGGGAAAAAAACCAGAGGAAAAAGAAACCAAGGGAAAATTAAAAGTAGGTCAGCACAAAAATGTTTGACTATGGTACCATGGAGATTAACACAGGTTCAAGAACTAGATGAAAAATCTCACCCCATCCAGTCGACAAAACAATCAGTTAGTGCATTATTAGGTGCTGGTTCACTGCGGCTGTTGAGAATGAACTCCAACTATTGAGTCCATGTTGGGTCTCACCTTAACAACCCATCATGTAAAACAACTGTCTTAAAGGTAGGTAGGATAGGATAGTAGGTGAAATCACTAGATAAATAGATGATTAGTATTGGTGTTGTGAAATCCTTTGATTTTGTTAACCTCTGGTTTTGGGTTTTTGAAAAAAGTGGAAAGAAGTGGTGGGCTTTCATGAAACAACCCACAAAGAAGTTATCTTTTAGAGATTGATTCTTTGATAAAACCCTAAACTCTAAAATGGAAAAATAACAGCCAGGAAAGCAGGTTCAGAATCCAGATCCTCTGATGGGAGGAACTTTGGCTTTCTCTGCTTTTTGCAAAATCTGTCCTATATACATACTGGAATGTTTTCATATTACTTAGGTACCGTCAAACCAAACCTGAAGCTTGTTTTGGGACTGGCGTCTAATACTCATTTCCCAAAATTTGAAAAATCCAATGATGATTCCAACGAGTCATAATTGGGGATTGGGCCAAGTACTCTGGACACTGGCAAAAGACTTAAAAGTTAGGACTATTACTTACAAGGAAGATTGGAGTTCAGGAGGGAGGGATATCATCATTCATATATATATATATATATATATATATAGGTCTTTATTGGATCCAAACCATGGGGCCCCTTGATGCGCTTTTGGTACCATAGGAAAGACCTTGAAGAGGCAGTAACATTTGTCGTTTCACAATTTTCGGACTAATGAGGAAAAAGTTATTGAATGTAGAGTGATTTATGTAATTGGAAATTAATTAAAAATCATAAATATAGCTTTTTTCACAATAGGGTTTTTTTGGAGATTTGTACTTTCCTAACTTTAAGAGGTTTTTTCTGGAAAGTTGTAGACTTAAACATGGTCACACTTATTGAATTGTTGCATCCAATTCATCTCTCCACCTAATCACAACAAAAAGACCAAAGATTTTATTCTAGGGAATTATACAGCTCTAATAAAATGTCTTCAGATACTTCCGCTTCTAAACTAAATCCAAACCGATCCATCAAAGACCATGCCAAAACACTAACATATGTTTGGCACCTTAGAATTTAGGGTAGAGATGTACCCAACATGACGATCATCTACAAGAAGATTTTGCCAAATTTGAGACTATAAACCAGATATTAAAGTTTTAAAAAAGAATCACCCTTCTACAATTTCACCTATCTGCTGCAATCTATTGTAGAAATCCAGGGATATGTAATAGAATTATTTAAATCTGGCGAAATTGGGCCATTTTCCACGTTAAAAACCCCTTTGTATAGGTGAAAACCAGATTTTTTTCAGGTTAATTCACCACAACAGAAAAAAAGCCCCTGCCTGAAACCATGATAAAATGGTCATGTAATGATGTAAATTGTAGAACTAGTCATCTAATCAGCATATATAATTTTCACTAGTGTGGCCTGTGCCATTGGCCCAAGTGTGAACCCATTACAAAATAGGGAAACTCAACGTGTGAACATTGTTTTGTAATGTATGTATCAATTTTTTGAATAGCCAAATATGAAAGGAAATCGTGCTTTAATTGAATGGTAAGCCTTCAGGTGTTACCACGTTCTCAACTGATTTTTTCCTTCCAAAACCTGGGTTTTTGGAATTTATTTGAACTTTCAGCAGCAGAAATTACTTTAAATCAATATCTCCCACGTTCTGAATCCAAATCTTACCAAGTAAATTCCATTAAATCCTGCTCATCAAGATCTTTCCAATAACGCCAAAGCCACATTCCAATTCCTCTGAATTTTTCAGCTACAATTTAATTTAATTTTCAGTGAAGAAATTATTCAATATTCAAGAACTTTTGCACCGCAAGTTCAAACGCCATGAAACCAAGCCGATGCGCCCCTCCTCCTCAAGAGCTTTCCAAAGAGACCAAGAACTTGATTTGAACATCCTGGTTTGGTGGAGCTCATAACTACAAAACAAAACAAACAAACTACCTTCCTTCATAGATAGATTAGAGACAAAATATTGGCCTAGTTATAACTATTAGGGAGATTGTCCACGAGAAAAACCTTAGAACTCAAAAGTGAGAACACACCAGAAACCTGAAACTATCTGAAATATCAAAGACTAGCAAATCTATCAACATTTGGAATCTATCAACACACACCCTTACTAGGATTCCATTGTAGTTTTTGTACTGTATGCAAAATTATTTTATCTAGCACTGTATACAAGCTTTCAGCATTGGGCCATAGAAATACAGTGGGCCATATTGATGATCACCAACCAGGTGTTGACTCCACACTCACTTTGCCCATGAATGATTAAATTACTAAAGCTATCTTAGGGTTTAGGGTTCACTTCGACAATGAATTAAATACTTAATTTCTGTCTACATGTCTAAAATGCCCGTTTGCTTTAACAAACTGAAAAACATGACATGACCACTTTCTCTACTTAATGTCCAAGATGAAGCCTCAGAGCTGCTTGTGAGTTGTGATTTGCTTACAACGCATGTGATCCCATTAACTTGATTTCATGTAAAACATTATTTTAAGATACGGCCTCTTGTGAGGGAACCACTTGTTGTATTCATATCACCATATCTAACCATGGTTATTAACTATGTACTAGCCGCTAACCATGCACATGCATTACTTACCTATTTGTCACAAGTATCTTACCTATTTAAGAACCTCCAATGTGCCCACTTACTCCAATGTGCCCACTTACATTCCCCACTTATTTTATCTATGATACTCACCTATTTACAGAAGTAGTTAGTAGTTACCATGGTAGTAGTGATTTTATGGATAACTTTATAATCTTTTGATAATCTTCTATTACGGCATAATCTTCTACCTTGGAAGATTTTGTGACATGGTTTTTTAGTCTTAAACATTAGGAGTTGTCATCCATGTGACATGTGGGCACTGTTGAGGACCAGGAATATTATCCCAATATTATGTCTTTTCACATGAACAAAACAGGGCAAGTTGCAATGTCCAGCACCCAGGGTGGAGGGGTGGGGATCAACTTATGAAAATTGGTCCCTTTAATTCCACACAAAGGGGACACTAAATTTGATCATGTCTTTTATCAATAGGTATTTCACCTTATTTTAAGGTAAATGATGATGCTTTTTATTAATCCTAAAATGCTTCTAATATGTGATTCTTTTTTTGTTGTCAATCTTGGCCCCAAGCATAGATCTTGGCAAGGCTAACCATTGTTCCTTAATGAAGGACACGTAGTATTTCCATTATTTTTAAAAAATTCATTAAGAAACTTGAGTTGAGACTAAAGAGATGATATTTCTCATTTTTTTCACATGGAAGCCCACACCCTTGATTTGCACATGTTCTGCCACAACGTCATTGTTTTCTAGGGGATGTGGTTTTGGTAATGGCAAATGTGATCATGATCACCAACCACAAGGATTAATCTACTTCCATATACATCCAGTTCACAAGGAGATGTCCCTTTGTTGTACATCACTAAATCATAACAATTATTTGGTGGCCTGTAATAAGTTTATGCAAATTGCAATTGAGGTTATTGCAGGTTATGTAGGTGGGCAAAATAACAATATATCAAAGGTGAAAAATCAATACTTTTAGGGGTAGGGGGATGACACGTTTAGTGGGAGGCCTTTTCTCTAAGCCTTTATGTCATTTGAGAACACTAAAATGACAATACTATGTAGAGTTCCCTTGTTTGAGAACCTAATTAGGGTAGTTGGAAAATGTTTTTCCATATCAAAATGCACATATTCTTTTTTAACAGGATGGACCATCTAAGCTTAATGAGCCTTTCTGAACCCAGCAAGAAGTCCATTGGAAAAAAGAAGTCAAAAACTGAAAAAGTAAATTATGGGATAAGACATTTGTTCCATCATCCATGGAAATCTAACCACAAAAGGGTTGTTTTCATTTTGAGTAGGTACGATGATAGCAGATAAACCCTAGATTCCATCTCCCTCGTCTATGTATGATTCATCCATCTGTATAGATGGAACCATTATTTTGGCAGTGGGCACCTGTACCAATTTTTACATGTTAGCTGAGTAAAAAAACTTCAGAATATATGTTAGTTGGGTTAATGTATACGAGTGTTTGATATTTTCAAATGTAGATGCTACATTTTCCTTTTTGGAGAGATGTGGGGGAAATGCAAGGTGAAGGTTGAGATAAATTGCAACATGTGTAAATTGTACAAATAAGAGACATTGGTAAGTGGGTGTGGGCAATTAAATACGGAATAAAGAAGAACCGTGTAAGTCAAAAATATTTCACTAGTTGTATTAATTCAAACAAAGCTATCATAATTGAGTACATTGAAAAATGTGGCTTCAACACATATAATATATCATATGATTCACGTACCTGGCCCTAATATATTATATTGCATGTATTTGAACATTCAAATACTTCATTTTACAATGAACATCTTGGGTGTCAAGCAGTTTTTGCACAAGATTTATGGATGGATACTCAATATTCATTCTCAGCTTGATACACTTTCTGTCCATGCAACTGATTCATTTCCTGAACACTTGAACGAGTTCAGTAATAGATCTTGGGTATCTTCTCTAGTTCAGGCCCCTAAAGTTCCTCTTCTGCATGGTTCTTAGCCATCATCTTCTTTCTTTCTTTTGGGAACACAACAGCAGACCTGATCTGGCCGGCATGGCTTTCACTGCACACCAAAGAGTTTGAACCCAAAATCTGTTTTGAGGTTCCAGGGTTCCGTATAGAGGTTATACCACTGAGCCGTCACCCCTGGGATACTCTTGGCCAGCATCATGCTACTGAGTTACTGTCTGAAGTACCACGTGACGAATTCATGTAAAGGGCACTCTGTGTCCCAAAGAATTTAGGATGCTCTTAGCTTCCCCATCATTAGGTTTCAAGTTTCACCCAGTGTTGTGTGTTTATCTGAATGTATAGAGAACTGTCAGTTCTGGTTTTTTAAATATTTCAGAATCAGAGAACTGCCAGTTCCAGTTCTCTGAAAAAAATTCAGAATCAGACATGTTGGTTACCACCAGTGTTGTCCAGGTATATCATTTACTCAAATTTACCCTTTGGGTATGGGTCAGGTGTATTATTTATCCTACTTTAAAAAAAAATTAATATACCTTAATCAAATGTGCACCCAAAGGTATGTAAATTTGAAAAAATATACCCATTTCATAGCCCTAGATATATCTTTAAAATATCCATACTTGAAGCTAGTATGTTCTCAAACCTAGGTAAATTTGTTAGGGTAAGTTTTACCTAAACCCTAAAATGACAACTTCAACCCTAAAATCATTATCATTGTTTTCCGAGGATCATTATGCAAGGTTTTTACTTTTCAGAATTGTTCTCAAGTTTCCAATTCATGCTCAGATTTTCAATATGCTCCAAGTTCGTGCTCAAGTTTTCAATGAGTTCCAAATAATTCATGTTTAGGTTTCTAGGCTCTTGCTCAAGTTTCTAGGTTTGCAATGTGTTCCAAGTTTGTCCTCAAGTTTCTAATGTGCTCTAAGTAGTTCATCCTTGGGTTTCCAGGGTCATGCTCAAGTTTCAAATGTGCTCCAAGTAGTTTATGCTTAGGTTCATGCTCAAGTTTCAAATGTGCTCCAAGTAATTTATGCTTAGGTTTCTAGGTTTTTAATGTGTTTTGTGCTCATGTTTCCAAGTTTCTAACGTGTTCTAACTTCTTGTTCAAGTTTTTAGGTTTCTAGTGTGCTCTAAGTTCATGTTCAAGTCTTTAAGCTATGAGTGCAAATGTTCATGTTTTCAGGGTGTTCCAAGTTCATACTGAAGTTTTTAGTGCTCCACGTAATTTGTGGTCCAATTTCCAGCATTTCTAATGCTCAAATTTTCAATTTGTGCAATACTAATCACAAATTTAGTATGCAACAAATTAATAATGAAAATCATGCAAAGTTTGTTCATTCATAAGTTTGTACATTTTACACACAAATATCATGTGTTGAAAACATGTTTGACACATGAATAAATGTATTAACAAATGAAGTACAAACCTATGAATAAATGAATGTCACACAAATTTCACATGTTTCAATAAATTCGTGTGTTAAATGTGTCTTCAATGCATGATATCAATGCATGAAATGTATGAATTATGAATGAATTTTTTTTTCATGATTTTCATTATTAAATTGTGAGATGTTAAGTTTGTGATTAGTAAGTTGTTGAACAAATATATTTTCAACAATTTGTGTTCAAGTTTCCAAGTCCATGCTTTGGGTGTGTGTGTGTGTGTGTTATTTGTGTGTGGGTGTGTAATAGGTTGTTGGACAAATAACAAATTAATAACATTGAATTACAGCAACAAGTCAAAGGGCAACAATAATTTGAGTATGACATGTAATAGGTGTGTGTGTGGAAAACTATTATTAGCTAAGTTGTTTTTAATAACATCATTGGGTTTCCAATAATTGTAATTGGGCAAACAACTAAAATGATGTTTCTACGAACAACATTGGGTTTTTAACAACTATAGGTCGGTGAACAACTAAGGTTTTTAATTATGGTGTGTGTGTGTGTGTGTGTAATAGTAACATTGGGTTTTTCTGCACATGTAGGTTGGCAAATAGTTAAGGTTTCCAATTAAGGTGCATGTGTGTGTGAAAATTTGTTTTTTTTTAAAAAAAAATGTAAAGAAAAAATTTTAATACATTTTTTCCCCTATAGTTTACAATGGCAAATAATACCCCAACAACCCAAAAGAGTTTGTCCTTCCAAATGGCAATGCACCCCCATCCATAATTGTAATTATTGGTTCTTCATCAACTAATAGATCTAATACAACTAAATCTACTTTTCAATTTAGTTAACAATTAATTACATTATAATGAGAAGCAAAATTTTGGGATCCTTGGGATCAAAATTTTGATCCTTGGTTTTTTTCAAACCAAATGATGATGAGCATGTGTCATTTGAAACACAACATGTCTTTTGTTGTATTTTATGTCATTCAATTGCTTTGGGTGCTCATGTTTTGGGATTAATAACTCAAAGTAAAAAAATGATTAATTTTTTATAAAACTAAAAATGAAACTTTAACCATGAAAGAACATTAATAAGCTAAACATTTGACATTTTAAAAATGTATGATAGTGAGATTATACAATGACATTTTGTTGCAATAATTGTTTTTAAGAAACAAAGTTCTAAGATTTGAGAAATAATAACCCTAGGGTCCATTTCTACATTTTATAGTATTACTGCAACATATAAAAAATTAGGTGAAAAACCAAAAACTTTCATTGATGATCTTATTTTAGTTGTTGTGAAGGGGTTACTATTTTTAAGCACAATTGGAAAAATATGGATGAAACAATTTGGCTTATAAACCACAATTGGTGTTTCCATCACACAAAACCTTAACTAAAGAGGCGTTACCTTGTATGATGAAGCACACACTTGAAAAAAAAAATAATAATAATCAATGTATAGTTTTAATCACATCAACATTTGACCTTTACATGAATAAAGGTGCATTTGATACTTTTGCCCTTGTGTTTAATTTTTTAACATTGGATTGGGAACCAAAACATGTCACACTTGGTTTATTTGAAGCAAAAGACATTACTATAATCAATCTTGCCAAATAATTGTAAGCCTTGTTTGAGAGTACAAGTTGATTAACAAAATTATTTGTTATGTAAAATATGAAAGCAAAAATCTTTCTACAATGACAAATGTTGTTGAACAAATTGTTACTTATGAAAAATTAGGAATATTAACACTATTTGAAGGTGTTTGTTTCGGCCATGCTTTTTTTTAAGCTTGCCAATATGCCACTTCTAACAACAATTTCACAAACTAGCCAAATGATCCATGCTTCACCAGATGCAAAGCATTTGTAGGCGGTACATGTTTCTGCTTGACTTTGGAGATGTTGATCAAATTTTTATATCAAATTGATGAGGAGTTTGAAAACCAATTAGATCATATGTTGAGCTTTTTGATATGGCATATTTTGATTTTAAGGTTTGCATTTATGTTTAGTAGGGCAAGTGGCATGTTGTTCAATTTGATTTCAATGACATTTCATTTTATGTATGTTCAGGAATTTTAAAACTGAAATATTTTTATGTAATTTTATTATTATAATTTGACATCACATGTATGCCTTGTCCCACTAGATTTAAGCCTTTGAAAGTTGTCTAAATAAACTTCAAAATTTGAAAAACAATTCTCATTTTTATTAAATAAAATAGAACAATTAACCCTTTTAAAAACCTTAACCAGGGGTATATGATAAGGGTATTCGAAACCTACCCTAATGAGAAAAAAAATCATAATAGACCCTTATTCATTGGGTTAATAAACTAAATATTTGTATATACCATTATCTTAGACTATCAAAACAATATACTCACAGAACATCAGTTAGCACGCTCGTTGAACTTGAAGGAGCCTCAAATCCAAGTGAGATGTTAAATATCCCCCTCCTCCCTTAAAGAGCTTTATTCAGTGCATTTACATGCGTGTCATTATGTGACTTGCATGCTTTTGCACATCATGGTTATGCTTGTTTCAAATGTTTTGCATATTTTGTTGTCTCATGTCAATTCCAAACCCATCGCCTTTTAAGAGAGAATAAAGATACTTATCCTTAGCATACATTTCAAATTTGAATAACATCAATGCTATTTTTTATTTCACTTAAAAATAAAACAAAATAAATCAAACCCTACAACAAAACCACCCTACTCTACACAAGGCTGAGAATTGTCCTAAATCCCAAGGAAGTGAAATCACCTTCTCATGTGGTCCAGATGTATGATTGTTTTCTTAGATGGGCACCATGTAATTTTGCCTTTCTTCATGATGGGTGCATTCTCATGATTACCTCTTTTGTAAGGGGCAAAATTTTCAAAAGAAACTTCCATTTAATTGCCGATCCATTTTGTGTCGGGTAAAGCCCATGGGTGGGCTAAATTCCCAAAAATAAGAGCCCTAGGATGAGGTTATAAGGTTTGCCTTGTGCTTATGATGGACATACATGTGCCCGAAACAACCTTGCTACCACTTTCTCCAATTTTGTGGTATTGATTTAGTTCTACAATTTGTCTTTCTTTTGGTGGGTTCAAAGGGCCTTTTCAATTACCTTCAATCACAAACTGCAACCAATGTAATTTGAAAAAAGATTTGGGGATTTTTTTTTGTTGTAGTGACAAAAAAAAATTTGAAAAAATTTGGAATTTTCAAAAATTGTAAATTCGAAAAAAATAATTGTTAATTTTTTTGAATTTTTTTTCAAACTTTAGAAACAAATAAAGAAAAAAACTCCAACTGCAAACCACCCACCCATTTTGTTTTCCCCAATGAAATTAGAGTGACAAATTAATGAGGATCATGTTTGGTTCCTCACTTTCTAAACCCCACATAAAATGCATATAAAAGGACTAGTAAGTTATAATTGTTGGTGACTTTTTTCATGTTCAGTTTTGAACAGCCTATGCTTCTAAAACCAAGGAGGATAATTCTACTCTGTAAACTTAGCCTAATAAAAACTTCATGTTTTTCCCAGTTCATGCTTCTACAAGTGTTTGCTAGTGTGCACATTTGATGTCTTGCACATTTAATATTGATTTCACGTTCGTGTAACAACTTCAAAGGAAAACATGGACAGTACTGGGACATCTCAAGCACCAACTACCATTTTGGTCTGAGCACCATTGCACAGTTACGAGGCTACAACATGATGCGTTGTATTGTAGTTGGAGTCGAGTGGCTTTAGAAGTACGCAAGTGTTCCTCTTGCAGATCAAACTTCGACCACCATTTGGTCTCCAGCTTTGAGGTCTGGGTTCAGTGATTTCAACTGTGCCCACTGGGACACTATTTTTTATTTGGCAAATTTTTGTCACTTGGCAACAAAATAAAAGAAATAAAATCCATACAAAGGATTTTTGTGAAAAAAATCCTTTGCAGCAAAGTCACCAGATTCTGAGGATCCTTTATGGAAATCATCACATTTAGATCCATAGGTTCCAACAGGTTGCCAAAATATAGTGGGATTCTTAGAATTCTGACCTGTAGCTGAATTTGGCTAAATACTCTTGTGATGATCGCCAGTGTCACAAAATTGAAAAAAAAAAAAAAACTTGGGGTGACAATCATTTTTTTAAATTAAAAAAATATATTTTAAGTTTTGAAATTGAGCTAAAGGGATGATCATCCATAAGAAGATTAACTAAATTTGCCTAAAACTATATATGACAGTACTGGAAAAAAAAAGAGCATCCATTTATGATTTTGGCTACCAGCTGGAACCCTAATATACAAACCTGTCAATTTATATTTCTTTTCTCAAAATTTGGTGACTATAATCCCCAAAACACTTTTTTACATTTTTTTGTTTTTAATTTCACCACACACAAAAAATCATTGGGTGGTAGATTATCTTTGAAAAATTCACCTAGATAGTGCGGTTGCCTTGACCCTACATAATTTTTTGTGATGGTGGAGCCTCCAACTTTTGGAGGAACCTTGGTCGCAAGTACCCATATTTATAAGAACCTGAAAATGCCACATGATGTGATGTGGCAAGGACCAATGCAAAATCCATATCTCAACTTAAGATAATTTGTAACCGGCTTGACCCACCTTGCATCTTGTCAAGCTTGAACAAGCATGTGAGACTATATATTAGCTCACAATGTGGCAACTACCTTGAAACTCAAACTATGGATGTTTGTTACTAAGTGATTATTAGGTAATTTTTTCCTTCCATTGTTGTTGCATAGTAATTGTTTCATTGTTGTCTCATAATTGTCTCGTAGTTGGCACCTAAAACAATAAGCAACTTGAAAACTAAATTGTCAAAGAACTAAACAAATGTACAACCATGTAACTTTTTCAAAACAACTATAATGTCACTGCAACTACTATAATACCATTTAATAACAACATTTTTGACATGGAATAACATTTTTACAAATGAAATAACATTGGGTTCATTGTAAATGCCATGTGCACAAAGTTGAAAGATTAAAAAAAACACCTATTGAACTACTATATAATAACTAACTAGTAGGGATATTATAATTAATAAACAACTATTGTGTTCATATTGAACATTACTCTATATTTGTATTCCCCAACAATGGACAACGATTTACAACTACATGTTACATTATTGGGTAATGGACAATTGTCCAATAATTATTTAAATTATTGATTGCCACTAAGTGACAATTACTTGTAACTTAGAAACAATGATGGTGACCATTTAAAAGTAACTAAACACCAACCAATGTTTCCTTCAATTACAACTATGTGCATACTATGTAACATTCATTTGCAACTTATCATTCCATCATTATATAAAAACATGAAACTAATTTGAAATTGTATGCATTAACATTCAAGGTTGGAAAATACATTACAAGATCATTTTAAAAGATGTTCCTTTCGATTGAACATGTGTGTTTGAACAAACTAGTTTTGTTTCAATTCCACCATTCACTCCAAAATCCAAATGCTCAAACACAAACAAATTCACAATATGATTTTCACCCCTCCCAAATCCCTCACCATTATAAGTAACACCTTACAAATCAACTTCTAAACAAAATGTATGTTTTTTTAACACCATTTTTTTAATGCAAATACATTAAAAAAACATAAATGGTGGACCTTCAAGTTTTCTAAATGAACAATACAACTTGCACAACCTTTAATCTCTAGTTCTAAATTGAAAGCCAACAAAATTAACATAACTTAATTAAGTTATGTAACACATGATAGTTTTATCACCCAAAACTAAGAGATGCACAAAATGTTTAGAGAGAAAGAGCTAAACTCCCTTCTAATTCATCTTGAATCTCTTAACAATAACGATAAGCACATGAGGGTCAAAAAGGGGAGATCTTGGTTCACATGTCTACTAATGTTGGGTGTTTTTAAAAAAAAACTTTCCTTATTAGTTCATATTGAATTTCTTAAGAGTGGGCATAGGCACATGAAGGTTGTTGATGTAAAAGGGGAAATCTATTAACTTGTTATCACATGTCATTTACTTTTATATATCAAGCCCAAGTTTCATATTTTCACATGTCAAATTGAAATTGAAATTGAATTGCATATTAGTTGTTCATAATGACCATGTGTATATGTGAACAATTTTAATAACATTGGTAATGTAATTTGCATCCTAATGAAATTCATAATAGAATGTGTGCATTGGGTCAATCTCATTTTAAAACTACATTTTCAACTAATTATATTGTTTGCATGTGATGTGATATTATAGGTTGCAACATAATTGACCTAGCTAATCAAATTACAATTAACAACAATCCCAAAATAGTGGACAAATAGTTTTTGTATAGTTAAAATTTAGTGGCATAATCAGTTGTATCACTAGGAATCATAGTTGATAATTAGTTACAAAAGAATTAAAACTACTAGATCCAATGGATGATGGCAATACATACACATGGCATGATTATATGTGTCAAAGTGATACACTAGTTACGAAGTAATTGCTAATTGTGTGTTACATTTACCCTAGTTGTAATATAATTGTGACATGCAACTTGCCAACAAAATCAAACATGGTTGACTATAATTGGATCTTTGGTGCATACATTTTATTGTATAGGTGTCCATCTTGCAACTAACTTGCAATTATAATATAACTCTTTGATTTTTCTGATGTGGCATTTTATTTATTAATTCCCCATGTTTCCATAGGCAAGGTTATCAAAATGGACATTATGACAGACCCATTTTGCATCAAGATTTGATTGGAACTAATGGATACACACTTACACCCATTGCCTTTAACATCTTGGTGCAAATTCATGTGTTTTGCATCATTGAGTGAACGGAATTAAAGTTCATACTCATGGGTGAAAAGTACACTATGCGGGGGCCATTTTGGGCACTTTCACGACAAGTATGTAAAGTATATTTATACAAAATCTATTGCATTTAATTTTGGGTTTCACTTTTGGTGCTTAGGCTTGCTATTTTGATTTTCACAAAATTAATGATATTTAATATTATTTGAATAAATAAATAAATTGTAAAAGCTTAAATTCAAGGAATATTGAATATATTTATGGTATGTACAATATAATAGAGCTTGTTTATGTTTTTGGACTACACTAGGTTTGGGTTTGAATTAGTCAAACAAAAAATGTCTAAAATGAAAATTTAAAAAATTACCCACCTCACATATCTTGTCATTTTCCATTTGAAAGTGATAGTTTGTCAAAATGTTAATTTACCACCATTACTAGAAATTTTGTCATTTGCAACTAGTCCCTATGCAACTAGCATGCAATTGGTTGTCGTTTATAACTATTTCGGTCATGTTTGCAACTACAAATTTGGTATTGTATAATTTTTGGGCCATATGGTTGTGTGTGCAACTAACATGCAACTGAATGTGTACAACATGGACACGTGTCATAAAAATAATGGCCTAAATTTATACATACTTCAATACTATACTTAATATATCTACATAGGTTATATATAATAGTATTATGTACCTCTAATACTAAAGTTAACCCATTGCTAACTTAGGTTAGCCTAAACTACCCTAGGTTAAATAAATCAAAAAGTTAAACTAACCATGGCTAAATTAAGTTAGGTTAAACTAATTATGGCTAATTTAAATTAAGCTAAATTAAATCAACTTAAATTAACCATGGTTAAATTAAGCTAAACTAAACTCATTATGACTAAAATAAAATAAAATAAAAAAGCTAAACTAACCATAGTTCAATTAAATTAGGCTAAAATAATTATGGCTAAATTAAATTAGGCTAAAATTAACCAGGGCTAAATTAAATTAAATTAAATTAACTATGGCTAAATTAAGTTAGGCCAAACTAATTATGGCTAAATCAAGTTAGGCTAAATTAAATTAAACTATATTAATTATGGATAAACTAAATTAAAATAAATTAAACTAGGCTAAAATAAAGATGGCTAAATTAAGTTAGCTTATAATATTTATGGCTAAACTAAATTAGAATAACCATGGTTTAAATCTGTTTGATTTTATTTTATTTTGGAATATTTTTTCAGAAAATGTACATTTGATTAAACAAAAAATTATTCAAAATCAATTATTATGATAATATTTTATAAATATTATAAATAATCATAATTATTAATTAAATGTTTATTGTAGTTATAGTGATAATCAATTATATATATATATAATCAATAGGTATTATATATTTAAATTTTATTATTTATGTTAAAATATTAACATAAATAGCCTACACTAATTAACCTACAAGTATACAAATGTCCCAAGCAATTATTAATTTAAATTAGATAATAATATTAAAATCATATTTTCATTAAGTAATCATAATTACTAAATATCCTATAATCACCTTTGAAATGCAAAAGAAAAGAAGTAATGAAAAATTAACAAGAAGAAAAATAAGAAAAATAAACTTTCCAAATTATAAGACGATTTGTTTTTTGTTTTTTTTTCTTAGGACCCTTCTTACTTTCAAAGCTCATAACTTTCTTATTTCTTATTCATTTTAAACGATTTAAAGTGTTGTAGGAGCGTTATTTGAAGTCCTACAAATCAAATTGGAACTCTAATAGCAAAAAAGAAGATAAACTGAACTTTCTGGGTGTTTAAGAATCGGCCTCAATAGTTTCTTTTTTGAGTTTTTTACCCCCTTTACTTTGGGGGGTCATAACTTTTTAAATTTTTAATCTGTTTTCAACAATTCTTAGTGTGTTAGATGCGCCAAGAGGAAGGCTTCAAGTTTTGTTTGGACACCAAAAACAACAGAGCCCTTCCCTGGCTATCATACTTTAATACAGTAGTTGCATCTAATGTGCAACTAGGTTGGTTCATGAGGTTTGCAATGGAATGTTTTAACCCATATCCTTTGGCTTCCAATTCTATTTGGCTCAGTATATAAGTTGGAGCAATAGTTATGTTGAAACCAAATACCAAGTGCCATTAGGGATGAGTGAATGAAAAAAGCTTAACTTTTATGAAATGGTCAAACCTAAAAATAAAATCGGATTATTCTAAGCCTACTTATATAACCTAAGCCTAGTTATTTTTCAACCTACTTACATACTTAAATAAACCTACTTACTTAATAGGGTTTAATTATGATCTACTTACTTAGGCACCACATGTCAACATCTTATTAACCATAAATTGGATGATTTAGATTTCATTAATTAATATTTAATTTTTTTTTAAAATGGGCCTTGATTGCCACATGTCACCATATAATTGGTGTTAAAATATTGAACACGTGTCAAATGGTCAATGAACATTCCATGGTGTGCCACATGTCATCATCTTAGTGGCAAAAACTTTAATGATTCAAATTAATCCAATGAATTTTTAATTTTGAAATTACAAAAAAATAAATAATGACACGTGTCCACAAGCTAGTTGTCTAATTTTTAAACGTGTGTCATATTTTGATTAGTTGCATGCAATTGTAAGGAAAGTTACACATAAAGTGCAATTACATTGGATTAATATGTATGTATGAACATGTATACTAACACCGTATATACATGTTGCATACATAATGTCGCATGCAACTGCATGTCATATGTAACTTGTTTTAGGCAACTACACAAATTTGCAATTGCATGTGTCACATGTAACTAAATTTTAGTTGCAAATGACAATTGCAAAATCGAAAATTTTTAGTAATGCACATACTTATGGTCATAACCCCCAAAAACATTCGATAGTGATATGATAATTATCAAACTTTTCACATGGCTCACAAACTTATTCCAATCATATGGAATCACAATGTTTAATAAATATTACAAATTTCATAAAGACTAAAAATCATTTCAATCATTTTTTGAGTATATTTGCATTTTTTAATACATAGTGAAATACATTTTTTTCCACAAATATACTTTGGAACCTCACAATGTAAGTTGGAGAAAGGAATTTTCTTTGCAATTGAATTCTTTGTGTTATAATCTACCATATTATGCAAAAAGTTTGGAAAAATATGCTCCAATATTACCATGGTTGAAGTTCAAACATGGACACCCCTAGAAACAATACAATGTGACAACATTTTTGGCCCCCTTGTAGTGTGCTTTCACCCTCATTTGTCCATAGCAAAGTGCAAATTCAATTGATAGTAGAACATTGGGCTTAAGACCTAATGTACATTTATACTAACAATAAGCTCTTCCAAAAATGACTTGGTGCCAACCCCATGGTGTGGTATGAAAAAAATATGTTTAAATACTTTACATATCCAATGTCAACTTAAGATTACATGAAGGCAACACATCAATGACCCCTTAGTGTCAAAGGAGGAGAAGGATTAGCTTGGCCCCTTTGAATTCCCAACTAATGACCCATTAAAAGACCTTTTGTTTTCAAATAGTTGTTTGAGGTTAACATTTGGGAACAACTAGCAAGATCTAATAAGGGGGATACAAACACCATCATGCCACCCAACAATGCACCACAATAAATGGACTTCTTGGTCCTCTTGATGTTAGATTCACCCATCGAGCATGAAGTTGAACCCCTTCATCCCCCATGGATGTATGTGACCCAATAGTCAATGATCAACAACTAGATATGCAATTGATAAGCTCCATTGATTTTAACTCCCTTGAATCATGAACACACAAATAATGACAATGTAACAAACAATTGGCCAATGAATCACCATTTTAGAGCCAAGCATCCAAAACAAATTAATAAGCACATCAATTTCATAGGTTGGCCCTTTAGTCCATCCTACAAATCTTTTCATCAAAACCACGATGGCAATGACATTGGACTCATAGGTGAACCCAAATACAAACACTAACATGGGTGAACCCGATTATCAATGCGTTCTCACTACTAAAACTATGACACAATTGACCCAACATGATTTAGAACTAAGTACACACTAATTAGCCAATACCTCTAATGCCAAACATGTCCACAACCCCAAGTTAGTTGTAATGGCAACCTCCATGAGCCATCCTCATCCTTTTATGAATTGTAATTTGTCCACACAACAAGTCACTTGAAAGAAAAGACCAATAGTTCAAACAAGAATGGTTTTTATAAGCGAACAAGATTATGATCAATTGCATACTGATGATGTCATTGTGAATACCAAAGGATGATGTCCCACCAAACATATTATGATAAAACATTCAAAGTGGAATATCATCACAACCTTGCATGGGACAGACACTTTAGAACCAAAGGAATGACACAATGGAGATGATGACAATGGCATTGACATAAATGTTGATGGTGGAAAGGCCCCAAATGAAAATGATTACCATGAACCACAACCCAAAATATTGACCTCACAATTGGTCATCCTTCCATGTCTAGAATCATTCTAGGGCATCACAATTTTGCATTATTTAAAGAGGTTAACCATTTGGCATTAAAAGATACACACAAATTAACTAACATGCATATCCATAAAAAGGTTTATACATATATATCTTGTCTAAATTGTATGTTTTTGTGTAAATAAATTTACACCCATTTGATTTTGGATTTTGGTGTTCATCATAATTTCATCATTTGTTTGAACTACTGTTAAGATGTAATATATGTATTTTAATTTACATGTGTGTAATTATGAATTATCTAATCACATTGTAAATTGCAATTTGTCATTCAAAAGTTTAAGGCACATGAAAAATAATCATTTAAAAATTATGTAAAATTTTACAAATGATCACAATTTGCAAAACAAATAGCATTTGGCCATCCAAGATTGGGGAAACATTTTTTTGCACATTGTGTGCCATTAGATGCTTGTAAATATTAAATGTACAAAATCTTGGCTAATACTTCTATTGCATCCTCTTGAACCCTCACCTTAAATTTTTAATCCTAAAGATTATTGGGTTTTATATTATTACCTTCCTTAGAATTTGTTTAGTGAATTAGTTCCGAACATGACCTTGATTGATCATGTAACCCAATTAGTGCCCCTTGCAAAATCACATTCAACCTAACAATTATATGTGACAATACTTCAGCTAAGAGTGCAAATGTTTTATCATCCTTCAAACATTGTCCATCGTTGATTTTTTCTATCATTAAGTTTTGTTGAATTTCTCCATTGAGTTCCACTAGATTGAAATTTGCTTGATTACATCACCCATGGAATTATACCAAATGTTGCATGGGTTACAAATAAATTCCAACTTATTTGTCCCTAGGTTAATTAAACCACCTTTGAAATATTTGGTAAAATTGATTGCATCTCGCATCAATTGCCCTAGGGTATAAGGCCTCATACGCCTTTTGAATCATGGATTCATCATATTGATTCCCCCATTTAATAAATGTCATGCCCACCTACCAAATCCATTTTATGTATGCACCCCAAGCTTGTGGTCAATTGGGTATGTTGTATTAATTATATTCACAATGTTCAAGAAGGTAGTTTGAAGGTTAAATTATTCATATAGGCACTGATGGAATGGGGCTTTACATTGTGGACATGTCCTCCTTGCGACCATTAACATTATTAAACATTATGAATTGTACATATGTTGGAAAGTGCCCAATTACCATGTTCTTTCTAGTCCAAATGGGTTATAACAATAATACATTGGTCCCCATTTTTAACAAAAGGTTAAACATGTGGCCATGGCGCATGCACAAATGGGTGGACCAATTTGAATGTTACATAAGCCAATTTTGCCTTGTGGTTACAATTGCAACGCCCATGTTTTATAGATCTTGAAATTCATTAAAATGAACTTGGTTTAAAGATCTTAACTTGAGTATCTACATGATGCACAAAATCATTTTACAAATTTTAAAAAATTCTAAAAGCCATGGACTTTTGAACTCAAAACTCATGGACAATATCTTTCACTACCATTTATTTGTTCACTATGATACGGTTCATTGATTGATGGGGTGTGTGTTAGGGATTTGAAATTAGTAAGATATCATAATAAGGAAGTTAAGGGTTTAAAAAAAAAATTATTGAATTCTAGGATTATACTTATGGACTTTTGTATGGGCTAATTAAAAGCATTTTTTTATAAATCCATATCATATAGGAGGAAGAGGTGTTTCATGGATCTATGGCAAATTGGTCCACCCATTTGTGCACCTACCCACCGTAAGAATTTCCCTATTCTTTCATAAACTTAGATGAAATATTTCCAGTTTAGATTGGGATGTGTTGGCCAACCCATGTTTTTTATATCTTGCAATTTTGGTAAGTTGTTAGGGAACATTTTGAATATCCTTGGCCATGACATTAAATCATGTGATCAAAATCTCTAACCATCATGGTATTTTGCTTGGATGCATACTAACTTCCCTTCCATTTGTGTAGTTTAAGATGCACCCAGAACACATGCAAGTTGCATGTTATTTGAAGCTAGTTGGGTCACCTTGGCAAAAGCTTCAAGATCTTTTCAATATTGCTCATTCATATCAATCAAAGTTTGATTGTAATGTTTGACATCCTCCATGGAATTTAGGTGTTCCTTTTTTGCCTCTTTTGCCCTTATTTTTACATTTAGTAATCTGTATTATCTAAAGGCAACCTCTAGTTCTAAAATCTCAACCTTTTTTTGCGTCTCAAACAATTGTTCGCATAACACATTATGCTCCATTATTACCTCATTAAATTGGACATGCATTAAATCCGTGTCCCTTCATGCAACACCTCAAGAACAAGTTTTCCAATCTTAGCCCTTAGATTTGCCTCCGTAGAATATTGAATTGGCCTTAATGTGCTTGCCCCCTCTACGTGCAGCTTTGTTGCATTTTCATTTCAAATGGATCATATGATGTTATGGGTGTATGCACATTCTAGTGGCTCAAAAATGGTAGATCTAGTACTTGATAGGAGTCAAATAATAGTCATTAAATATGGATGAGTTGGCATTTTACTATCCCACCATTGGTTTAATTAAAATTGGGTGGTAGCTATTCTAGTAGGGGGGGACAATATTTTTACTACTAACATTGGTTAATTAAAAAAGTACCAATACTTAGGTAAGTAGGGGGGAATAGTAGTTGGTCTTACGCAAGAACTTTTGCGATGATATTTCCTATTTGAATCATTGGCCATTGATTAACATGAGATGTGAATCTAGTGACCAAGATTGACTACCACCACGTGGTCATCTTCTTTCCTCTTGGCAATCATACACCTCCTTGCAATAATGTGTGTGAGAATTTTGTCACTTGTGCAAAACTCACACTTGAATGTAATTGTAAAATGTTGTAATGTTACAACAAATCTACACTTGCAAATACTTGAATAGTTCTTGCATTAAAATGTCAAATAACATAGACGGTAGTTTAGGTAAAAAAGTTAAAAGAGAAGGTGCAGTATCTACTTGGGTAGAACCTTTATATGGAGAAAAACCAAAGATCATTTTTGACAAGAAAAATGTCGTCTCTAGGACATTGATGTTTGAGAAATATGGGTTTTGTTACCAGGGATTATCTCCAAAACAATTAAGGATTGGGAGGGACCTAGAAGAGGCAAAAGTGGAGGCCTTATTTGGACCTAACATTAGCAAAAACGTGTATAGGTATTGTCACAAGAATGATGAAGATCTTAAACACATATTTAATTAATTTAGGACTAAATTGTTGATTTAGAACTTTACCCAATTTGGTGGATGGTATGAATTCCACTTGGTGGCCACCAAATTTAACAAATGTAGCTTTATATTCAAGTAAAAACAATAATCACATCCATGTAGACATTTTGTCTCAAAAAAACTCATGCCAATTTTTTTATGCAACATTTATAATCATTGTTTTGAACACATTAAGGGACACAAAACCAATTTGACAATAGCAATATTGTCAATGGATCCATCTATCTTGCTCATAAATGAAATGTCCTAGTTTCAAAATTAATATATTAATATGATGAAAGGAATATTTTGCATAGTGCCCACATTCAATAACTCCTTTATCTTAAGTGCAAAACTTATGAAATAAATTTCATTGAATTATAATTGTTGACATAGTTATAACATTATCAAATATGCACCCTAATTCCTTTGATTTTATTTTTTTTAATTTTTTTTATTGTAAAAATGTTTAGTGTTTTAGGATTAATAACATACCTAGATAATAATATGGTCTTATAAATATAGTTTATTAAAGATTTGAAATTTAAATAAAAGGCTTGTAGTCAACCTATGGCTATAGAAAGTTCAATATCGAACTAGACCTATGCAAACTCACTAATAGAAAGCTTGCATAGGTCTAGGTTTAGCCTCTAGGCCTTGGTGCCATGTGGCCTATGTCTACACCTAGCCTAAACACCATGCCATTTAAATCTTGCCTTAATTAATTAGGTGTCACTTGGCCTATGTTTAAAGCTATTTATGTGTCAAGCATGGCATGGCATAAGTTTAGGCATGGCTAATTAGGTGGCGGATGCATGGCTTAAGTTTAGGTCTAACTTAGGTGCTTCATAGCTTAATTTTAAGCCTACCCTAGGTGCCACATAAGACACCTAATTAACCTAAAGTGGTTATACCTAGTTTAACCAAGCTTAAATGCCATGTAGTTAGTTAATAATTACTAGCCTAAGCTAATTTCATATTAAAATACTATTAAATTTATTAATTATTATAAGTATATAAGTGTAATTGTCCTGACCTATAACTAATTACAATAATGATAATATTAATTTTATTATTATTATCATCACCTATTGGCTATTATTACCTACAATAATCAATAGATAGATTAAACTAGTTAGTTATTATAAGTAGTAGTTGTTCTAATAATTAGTAATTGGGAAATAGATACCTAGAACCACCCAACATTGAACATAAGCTTAAGTCACTTAACATTTTTCAATATTTTTTTCATTCTTTAAACAAATTGAACAATTTTTATGTCATTAAAAGTGTAAATTGGAGGATTACAAATGTTTTGTAAGCACATGGAGAAAACACAAGAAAAGGAGGTGCACAAAGTGATATTTTATCTTAAATTTTTTAAGAAATATCTTTAGGGCCTCTTTAGTTTCCAGCCCCAAATCTTCCTCATATTTAATCTATTTTTAGTGATCTAAAAACCTAAGGGTGTGTCAACTAAGGATCTATAAGAGATCTTTCACTAGAAGAAATCAAGGTTTTTTCAATTGGTTTCAACAACTAATATTTAATTATAGACAACATTTGCAACTATATTTCCTTTAGTTGCATTGGATAAGTTGCAAATAACATTACTCATAAATGACAACCATTCATGGATGGAAATAAAAGACAACAAAATACATGTTCATCCATTGATCCACTACATATGTATTTTCATTTGCAACTAGTTTGCAATTAATTTGGTCTACATTGTGCTCTTATGGTATGCTACCATGTGTCACTGATTTAATATATTTTCAATATTATTATTTTATTTATGAAATTATGAAATAATCTAAAACATCCAATTTATATGTTTAGATGGTTTTAGATTGTGGCATGTGGCATAATCAAAATGTGTCATGTGGCATATTAATTCAATTTATTCAAATCAATTTAAGTAGGTGTGTAAGTAGGTCAAATTAGCTAGGTAGGTAGGTATGTAAATAGGTCAAACTAGGTAAGTAGGTAGGATCTACCTACCTACCTACTTCAGCTAGATATCTACTTAGGTAGGTAGATAGGTAAATAGTTAGATGTTGATAAGTTGATTAGGGAGGTAGGGTCATTAAGGGGTAGGTACATAAATTATTATTTTAAAATTTGGGTTAAACTTTTTAATTGGCTCATTCCATATGCCCCATTTTTTGAATTCGAAAATGTGAGGCAAAAACCTTCTATATATACTTTTCAAGATGAGAATTTAAGACAAGCCTTATGGAATAAATTTCGAACTTGGAGCTTATTTGCAAATTGTTTTGCAATTAGAAAGTGTACTTGCAAACTAGTTCCAACTATATAGTTTATTCCAAATCCTTTATTTTTTAAAAATTTAATGTTTGTAAATTAAACATTTTAATGGGTAAAAGACTAACTAAGTAGTTAATTAATTACCTAATAAACTACCTAACTAAATCATTAACAAAAAAAGGAAGAATAATTACATATAGTAATAATTCATAACTAAACTTCATTTACATAATTATAGAATCAACTAATTAATTAAAATATGATTTGATCTATAAAAATGAAGATTCAATTCATTTAAAATTTTAATTATTACACAATAATCTTTCATTAAATAATAATTCTACTATTACTCAAAATATTAAATATTAATGTAAAATTTTATGTTAAATTAATTTTTATTATTTCAAATAAATTTGTATTGGTTACAAATAAAATAACCTATTTTAAATTCAATTATTATGGTTATGATAATTAAGTTGATTATTCTAATTACAGTAAAACTATTGTGAATATTTTTAATATATAATGTTTTAAAACATAAATGTATATGTTAATTTATTGTAATATAATCATGGAATTACAATAATTACATTAAATATTCAATTTCCACTGAAATTACTATAATATTTTTTAATAAGTTTATAAAATAGAAATTAAAAGTTAAAATTTATGAATAATTAAGTTTGATTATAAATTATGCCACTTCTATAATTAATCTATTAATAGAGTAATTACAATGATTTTAATGTAATAAAATTTGATGACTGAAAAATGTTAATAGTTAGTGTAAAAATTTATGTTATAGTAATGATTTTATTCAAAATAAGTGATTATAAGGAATAAAGACAATAATTACATCAAATAATCTTTTTGCTTTGAAACTACTATGAATATTTACTTTCAATTATAAAATATATAGTTATTACAATTAATGTATAACTATTATAATTATAGTGATTTTAAAATAATGTTACATTAATTGTAATAATTAATTTTACCATAATTATTGGAATTCTTTATGATTAGTAAATCATAATAATTTTTATAAGAATATTACCATTATGCATAACCCATCATATACACATGTACATCTTAATATCCACCCATATATTAATGAGTAGAAATACATACATATAATACACTATTTTAAACCCATACACCTTATAGTACGCAAAATACATTTGAATAAACATAATGTTGTAACTCATTTACCACATTTGCAACTAATGGGACTTAGATGGGTCTTCTTGGATGAATACCATGTTATAAGTTGTCCAAGGAATAATGAAAAAAACATTAGTTGCAAGGTAATTACAATGTAGTTGCGAGCACAACCAAATGCAAAAAATAGTTTAAAAAATAACCAATGACAGTTGCAATTGACAAATAGTCGCAAGTAGTCACAAATTGATTGGTTAGAAAAATCTAGTTTGTTTTTAAGGTTTGTACTCAAAAAGAAGAAAAATAATGACCAAATAATTTAATTTCAAAATCCAAAATTGTTCTAACATGTCTATCACCAAACTTGAACACCATTACACAAAACGACCCATGCATATCTTCTTCCTTGACCAAATTGAACATTTGTTGTAATGTTCAAAACATTGAAGGCTACAAATATTCTTTGAGTGGTAGAAGCAAAGGAGTAATTTGTGAGGATTTGACCTCCTTTGAAATTTGAAGTTTATGGTCAAAGGCATGTTTACCTTAGTTGAATATAAATTGCAACCTAATTGCAATTAAATGTACAACTAAGGTGCAAATACAAATTTTATTTTATATTAATTGTCATAACTTCCAAGTTTGTAAACTATGTAACAAGGTTAACGCAAATTAGACATTTCCAAATAATAAATGGCACTTAAGACAAGCCAATAAAAAAGGTTTGACCTTAAAGGCCACATGGCAAGAAAATAGATTATCCTATACTTACTTACTTAGTTTAAGCCTATTACCTACCTATTTACCTAGACCTATATACTTATATATGTACCCTACCTATGCTTAAATTAAGTAAGTTTATATAAATAGGTAGGCCTTCTTTCCTACCTACCTACCTAGGCGTAGCCACCTACCTCTAGCTATGGCCATGTGTCAATGAATTATTTGCAAGATTTTTTGCTTGGCCTAATTGTAACATAATCAAAATTATAACTTGTTATTTGATGACATCATGATTTGTCAACAAATGAAATTCATCCAATGGGGAGTTGAAGTTGAAAACAACCTTTAACTAAAATGGTGGATGTCGATTTCAATTGAAAGGGTCAGAAGTCGCTATTACTATGGTGTTAACATGTGGTTGTCACTTTCAACTACAATGTCATTTTCAACTTGTACTTGTGAATTCTTTTAATTAGCAGTTGGAAAAAACAATTTGTAGTTGAAAAATATAATTTGTAGTTGGAAAGGTCATTATCAACTATATTTGTAGTTGAACTTAAGTTGTAAATGTAGTTGGAAAAAGGGGGTTTTCCTATTAGTGTGTTGTATTAAAACACTATACCATTTTATGATGCCTTTATCATCCTTCCCCCAAAACTATCATAAGCCATTTTGACAATATCCTAGCTATGCATTCCATGGTGAAAAATAAAAATTGGATCCAAGTTGTAACTATAACAATTAAAAATTTAAGTTAGCCCCATGGTTAAACACAACCTTGTGAGTAGGGGCATTGTATTATAAACAACAAAAATACCCATCCCCAAGCATTTCAAAGTATAAGTTATCATGTGTTTTTTTGACAAGGATCAATCATAAGTGCAAGAACTAACAACTAAGTAATTGCCACCTAATAGATCCATTTGAGTCAAAGAAAAAAAAAAACATATTTGAGGTGAAATCTTTTCATACCTAATTGTTAAGGGTATGAGATCTTTTCAAATGGCTTGAAGAAATCAACAACATTGGTAATCGAAGTGCCCCATTTGAAAGTTGGAGCCCATAAACAAATTGCAATGAAACCATAACAATGACCAAAAACCCAAAACACAAAAGATGAACATAATGCCTTGTTACAACTCATCTTCATCTTTCTCTCATTTATAAATGTCCAAACTTTCATTGATTATAGATTACAAGTTAGATTTTTGTTAATTCTTAAGGGATTGCAATTTTGTAGGGTTCCACATAGAAGCATGTTGTGGGATTCCATGCCATGTCAATATCCATGGGAATCACACAAATTTTTTTTAAAGGTAGCTACATAGACAATATAAAATGTAGCTTTTATGATCAAGATTGGAATTTGAAAAATAATCTTTATGCATATTGAATAGTTGTTCCCCAAAAGAATACAAAATAAATTGATACAACAAGAAATCTTGTCATTTACAACTTAGCCCCCATGCAATTAAAATGTTTTATTTTACTATAATTTGACCAATAATAAAAAATTTCATTAATTTGTGGAAACAAATAAGCAATGTTGTTTAATTCACTATGTTGTTCATTAGTAGGGAAATTACAATCCTAATTTCTTTCTTGGTAATTAAAAGATGTGACCAAAAGCCTCATTCATCACAAAATGTTTTAGCAATTCTCTTCAAGTTTTGTTCATTATCAACATCACTACATACATGGATGCATTCATGTATAACAAGTTGTTGACAATTCATCAACATTTTTGGGCCCAAGGAGAATTATGCAATTCCTAAATATGAACCTCAAAACAATGCAAGGATTTTGGTTCAATTCTAACAAAAACAACATGATGATAGTAAAGATCCTTATCTATATGATTTTGTTACATCTAAAGAACTTTTGAGTAAAGGACAAAGTATTAAATTGAAGTAATAGATCCTTATTGTAACCATTGTTATGTTCATGTTAAATAAGTTCGAATTTCTTTGCACTTAAATATTCCAATCAATTTAATAAAATTGTAAAAACATCAAACTTTCAACACACAACACCAATTGATATATTAAAGCATATGAATACATGAAAATTTTGGACATTAATGTGGTAGTGTAGTTAATTGTAGTTTTAGTCTCAAGTTTTAGTGCTATGGTTGCATTAATAGAAATAATGGTAAAGATCTAAAATTTAGGTCAAAACTACTAAGAAATAGATCCTACAAGGTAAATCATGAGATATTTAGAACCTTCACTCTTTTTTTTAAAGACTAGTATTGTTCGTACGTTCATTCTATAGAAAGTAAAACTTACTAATGCCATTATTATGTTGTAACATGACCATTAAATCACTTTAGTGGTTGTTATAGTTGTTCACTAGTGGAAAATGACCCTTTTTCAGCCAAAGAGTTTCTACCTACATGTTGTTTCCAACTATGTTCCAATTGTAATTTTTTGATATTTAAATAAATTAAAGGTGATTGTCATGTAAATTGATCTATCTACTAATTTGGTGGACAATTGAAAGAAAGTCTTAATTGAAGGGCCATCTTCAAAATATTCTTGGCATCAACAAACATTTCAATTGACATATAGTTGAAATGTCAATTAAAACAATGATGTCATTAAACATCATGTTTTTGGGACCAATATAATTTTCTTTTGTCTTTTTAATAGTCCTTAGTAATTATTTGTTTTTCCCAACTACCACTTGGGATTGCAATTGACCCATGTTCCTTCTTACATGCATGTGGACTTTAATCATATTTTTGTTACGTACAATGTTTTGCATGGACTCAATTTGTAGTTGGTTTTGTAGTAATCATAATTTTACATAATATGTTTGAAAGGATGCAAGTACACTAAAGAAACTAGACTATGAAATGTGGCCAAAATTACAATAACTCACATATGGGTCATAAAATATGTAGTGGATTTTTGGAGTGGATTTGCAATAGTTGCATTTGAGTGAGAAAATAGGGATTGGTTTTTTAAGCCAAACATGCAATACTCATATTTGGGTGGGCAAATATGCATTGGTTGTTGTGATATCTTGAATTTCAAATGGTATTTTTGATATGTGGGTATTGCATTTTGTGAAAATATTGATCATCTTCAAACAACAATTGCCAACATATGTTTGATACATGCATATGGGTGGAAATACAGGGGTTGGTTTGTTTACCAAACTTGCAATATATAGATTTGGGTCACAAAATATTCCTTGGTTGATGTGGTCTAGTGCATTTGAAATAACATTGTTTTCATATGCGAATATTATATTTTGAGATTAGATCTTTAGCTATTTCAAAATATGCTTCAAACAATAATTGTCAAAATATGCAATATCCACATCTTATCATTGAAGAAATCATAATATTAGGGTAGGTTAATGCTTATGTATGCAAATCACTCCCCCACAAATGTATATATGAAAAATTTCCCCCAAAATCTAACTTAGGTTTTGATTTTAATTAGTGTAAAGAAAGTGTAAAATGTCATAAATGTTTGTTATCTACTACTTTTAAATCTATTGTCTATTGTTTGATTAAACTAAGTACACCATGCATTTAATGGTTCAAAGTGGAGATAAAAGTTTGAAATTGACATCATATAATTGCATACTATTGCAATACTTGCATTTGGAGCTAGTAGTTTACTTTCATCAAAGGCTAAAATATGACTAAAACAACTGTTGGTATAGTCATTTGTAATACCTACATTCTACACTACAACTTCATTGATTAATGTGAATAATGTGCAATTCTAGGTAGATACAAATATGGGTGGCTAAGTAGGTAGGTAAGGGGGTTGGTAATTGATAATTGGTAGGTAGGACTAAAATGGAAGGTAGTATGTAGTTGAGATCACAGTTTGGAAAAAAACTAGAGCAAAAAAAACCAAGGGAAAAATAAAAGTAAAAGGTCAGCATTAAAAAGTTTAATTATGGTACCATGGTGATTAACATAGGTTCAAGAACTAAATGAAAAATCTCACCCCATCCAATCAGCAAAACAATCAGTTTGTGCATTGTTAGGTGCTAGTTCACTACAACTATTGTTAACTCTTCCCTTATGTTAAACAAACTTAATACCTTTTTTGTGTAATTTTTTTTGGAAGCTTTGAGACACAAGTTGAAGCTTGGTTGGCAATGAGATTTGACGGGATTCTTGATTTGTTGGAGATGAAAAGATGAACATCGAAAAGGCATATTGGAAGAATAAGCAAAAGTTCAATAATGTTTGGTTATGAAAAGTGGTCAAGTTGTTTGAAGCATTATGTCTTCAAGGATAAGGATGGGAAGACTAAAACAAGTTTTTCTAGATGCATGGGAGGTTCGATTGCAACACTTCAAAATCAACCTAGTGGATTTTTACAAAGGAGGAAATTGACAAAAATTCCATGGAAGCCAATTCTCTTGGGTGAACTCTTCTATTTTATGGTGTGGTAGCAATTTTATCTCAATAAATTTTCAAGTTAACAAACATAATAATATTAATGTTCTTCCAAGTGTGGGCAAGAATTTTTTTTGGAACCCTTCTTTTAGATTGCAAGTCACATAGGTAGGCAAAAAAAATGTAAGCGTTTAATGTCATGGTCAAAACAAATTAATAGGAGGCAAAAAGGTGTTGCGAGTCTTGGAAAATTTTAAAGTATAATAAATATGTTTTTGTTTTGACATTTTAAAGTTACGTTAATCATTTCAAGTTGTGTTAAATGACTCAAGTGAATTTTGAGGAATTGAAATAAAAAAATTTATTAAATTTAATTTTGGGTTTCGATTTTAGTAAAAGATTTTTGAACTTGAAAAATAGTTGTGTTAAAAGTAATTGATTTTGCAAAGGATTAAGATAAATGACTTGTTTGATAAAAAAAATTTCATGATAAAAAAATTTAAATTATAGTAACCTACTATTCACATTCAAAAAACATTTATAATTAAAAAATTATGGAATTTGAAATTTTTAGAATTTCAAAGTGTGTTTCATAATGTCAACATTTCAAGAGTCCTTTACCACCTATAAATGGTAATGTTGTACATGACATATAAAACAAAGTTGTAGCTTATGATATAAAAAACTAAAACCTAAAGAAGTTAATATATTTTGGTATCATTAAAAATATGACCATTTTTCAAAATGAAACAAAAGATTTGGTATACACACTTTGAATAAAAAATATAAAAATAAATATTCAACAATGACTAACACAAAACATGTGATATATTAGGGCAACTATATGTATTTTTAATAACAAGTTGCAAAATATTTCATTCAAAAATATTTTGTATTAAAAAATGAAAAGGATTAAAAAAGGACTCATAATCTTTTTATAAAGTAATTGGTTCCTATTAACATGTTTTGAACTGTAAGTAGGAAATTACATTGTGATCTGAAAACTACAACATGTCAAATACAACAACATGATTGTTATAAATATGCTCATATGCAACAAATGAAAAATGAAAATGTGAAAAAAATATTATTGCACCAATAGAGATGTTATATTTTGGAGGTGTTGGATATTGAAAAACCAAAATTGTAATTTTTTTTGGAACCTGTAAATGTTCTTGGGCAATGTTTACATGTCTTTATTTATTATGTTCCCTTTTTAATGCATCCAATTTTGCTATGTTTTGTAATTGTAGCCATAAACACTAAACATGTTTCAAAACTTGTTATTATTACAAGGTGTGGGAAAAGGATTTATCAAATGTGCACATGAAATTTATGCACAAGAAATGTTGAGTCTTCAAACGGAGCTCCTTTGGTGGTTGCAATTCCAAATTATGTCAAATTAGTCAACATGGACTTATTGGTGCCCAATGCATTTTTGAACAAAAGATATATTTATAAGATAAGGTGTAGATTATTTTTTCTTCTTTCAGATGATAGAACTGGAACATTTATTTTGAACAAGTTGATAGTTTGTAAAAGTGTTGAAGTAAAATTTAGACTCAAATTGGAATATCAAGTGTATTTAAAAGTGCATCATTTTGATGTTTGAAACACAAAAAACTTGAATAAAAAAACTTGTTACTTGTGTGCTATTCAATTGACACTTATTTTGTCATAGTTCATATGTGTAACCTGAAAAGCACATGCCACATGACGTCCAAGAAAAACTCTCAATTTAACAAAATTAATACCCCATGCAAATAACAACCAAGTTTCTAAAATTGCAAAAAATTCAAAATCCAAGTTTTTTGGATCCAAAATGCTATTCACCAACAACACAAGCCTACACACTTGCAAAGTTTTGCAAAAATCCAAGTACAACTAATTTTATTGTTAAAACATAAATTTACATAACTTGCAAAACAAGTGGAACAAAACCACAACATAGTGGGTTAATTTCAAATCTCGAAAATTGAATTGAGACACTTCACTCAAGGTATTATCCCCTTCCAAAAGTCCAAATGTTAATTTACTCCCAATTTTTTATTATCACTTTTAATCATGATCTACTCATGAAGACAAAGACCAAATCTTTTGATAGATTTAACTTTTCTTGGAATTTTGTTAAACAAGGATGATAAAGAAGCACAAAAAACATAGTAAATATGGTTGACTAATTGTACCTAAAATTTAAGTCCTAAATAGTAAGTGCATAAGCTTTTGGGTGTAATCCCAAAATATGATGTATGTAGAACCATGATGTTTTCACACATTCTAGAACCACATATTGCCACCTAGTTTCACTTGTGATGTTTTGATATGTTGAAAAAACAATAAAATTGCAAATCAATAAGCTTGTAGCATTGAAAGAAAACATGTCATGACCCACTTTTAACGTTATGTGAGCATAATAATCCAATTTCTTGAAGACATTTTTGTTTTCCACATTGGCTCACACCTTGTTTAGAATGTTGTTGGGTAGAATTGAAATGAGGGCTTAATCAAATTTGGCAACAATCTTGCTAGATCTTTTCCTTGTTGTTTTATCTTGCATTTTTTGATAATTATGGCCATGTTGTACTTGCCATATGGTGGTGTTATTCCACAATGTGGTGCCACGTATCATCTAGGTGGAAATATTGCATTTGACATCATGGACCTTCATGTAACTTCCCACCAATAGCCTTGCCATTTTTTGAAGACCAATGTTCATTCCATGCTTTCAATGATATAGCTTTTTGTTCGGCTTATTCATGCCTTGTTGCTTTTTTAACTATCTTTTCTTGTGCTTTTCTTTCCTTGATTTTAATCATCTTTTGTGTTCTATGTTCACATTTTTTTGTTTGCTTCTTCCTTTTTTGTTGTTGCTAATGGCCTATTTCCAAATTTGTGACAAGACTACAAATTGTCAAGTTATGTATCCCAACCTCATCAAATCTAAGAATGTCATCAACTTCTTCTAGGAAGTAATGGCGACATGAAATCACTGGCTACTTTTTAAAGTTCAAAGGACCTTTGTCTTAAATTTTCTTGAACCAACATTTTCATTAAATGTTACATTTTTTGAATTTCTAAAATGCATGTTGGAGGAAATGTTGTATTGGGTCCCATTTTGCCTCCATTTCCTTCTTGTTCAAAGGCTAAATTCTTATGGTGAAGAATCCCTTTTGAATGCTCATTAATGTTAGAACCCTTTTTAATACCACTTGGAAACCATTGGGCTAAATCCTCTTTCTATGCATATTTATGTTTGTTGGTTTGCCCCGCTTGTTACTTGTGCTTCAAAATTATCTTAAATGGGTAAAATCACATTAATGGGAACCAATTCAAACATAACCAATCCTTATTTTAAATGTGTACAAAAATTTCAATTGTGTTTTATTTGTATAACTCCATTTTTAATTATCAATCTAGCATCTGAATAAGTTTGAAAATAAGCCAATGGATATGAAATACCTTTCAACATGTTTTAAAGTTTGTAAACAATGTTCTTTAACACAATGAAACAATGTTAAAACATTGTTTGAGCACTATTGTTCAACATTGTTTTAGAACTTTTTGAAAATTTAGTGCTACCACATTAATTTATTAGGATTAGTCATAGCAATTCAAGAGGGTGTTGTTGGCTCCTATTAGCATGTTTTCACCCAAATGGCTTGAATATTCATACATTTAGTGGCTAAAGCACATGAAATGTATGAATTAGTAAGGTAAAAAAGTCAAACTTGATTTTTATAGTTTGTTTCATAGTTTTAATGGTCATATGGGAGCCATGACCATTGAGGATTCAAAAATGTTAGTTTATAAAAAAAATCCTGTCCACTATAGAAATCCTCAATTTCACAAAATGTGCAATCCAACTTAAGAATAATTGATTGTCCAACCAAGCTTTAGGCTTCATGGCCATTGTGCCATTATTTTCATAATGCACAATGTAGTTTTTCATCATTCTTTTGCCCTTGAAAATATAAAAATTGGGAATATTTTCTCCCCTAACATTGATGCATGTAAAAATAGTAAACCATTTTCGTTATTTTGGTATAATGGTATGAACATTATTAGATCCCTTCTTGGTTAGTATTCCTCCTTATATATCCACCTCTTCTAGCTTGAGTCCTTGATTTGTCATCACTCTATATGTGTGCCAAGTCATAATTTGGAAGTTCTCCAAATTACATTGTAAAAACTAATGAGATTTTTTGTTGGATAGTGTTTTCGCCATTGTCACCTCCAACCCTTGAACCACACTTAAGCTTAATTTATGATGTTTCATTTTGAAATAGTTCCACCAACTCCTTTTAGGAATGCCATGTGCAAATGGTTTACCTTTTCTTGTGTTATTTCAATAACCTTGAATTTCAATTGTTAAAGTGATATTGATAG
>Ga0116227_10003045_pt1 | contig 37613 bp, 30 predicted proteins | sample S1TSphgellanicum_FD_89693 | JGI IMG/M metagenome (GOLD analysis project Ga0116227, IMG submission 89693) | Host-associated microbial communities from peat moss isolated from Minnesota, USA - S1T2_Fb - Sphagnum magellanicum MG | ecosystem: Host-associated > Plants > Peat moss > Unclassified...
ACCATTGTTTTGGAGAAATTCTTCTGCCAAAGAAGATTCATCATAGACTTTATAAGTGGGTATTCTTTAAGAATGGCCAGAGATTAACAGTTGGTTGCTCTTGTGAAGAAATTACAAAGCAAAAAAAAGTTTTGCAATGCTAAATTCTTGAAAGGTCCAATTGCCCGATTGTAGGAATATTGGATTTGAAGCAGATGATGAGAGATTATGTCAGGGGGTGTTTGGGTGCTTGGAAGAGATGTATAGTTTTCATTTGTTCCCGCATTCCGAGGAATGTTCACCAGGTATTTAGTTACTGTATGAACTGTGGAGTTCATGTTATGGGAAGCTCATGGAACATTTCCTATTTTGATTGTTGCTGGAAAGAAGCCATTAGGTGATCATGAGCTGCTTGTTTTATGATGACAGTACTGAAGCTTAAAAGTCTTCTGCAAGTGCGAGATGGACATTCTGTTCTGGTCAGTTTCCAGACACACACAAACAGTCTGAGTGATTGACACTAAGTTATCATCAGACATGCAACAAAGACCCCAATTTTGGTGATGAAACCGACAGTTCTTTGTAAATTCCAATAAATTGCACAACATTTGGTAATTACCAGAATGTTGGTTGCTTATTGAATTTTGACTCGGTTATCAACTTGGTTATTAATAACCTACCAGCCAGTTCTTGATTTTTTGATAACTAATATAATTGATAATCGCATACTAAACCCACCTAGTTGGACTCTTCACACTACCTGGGTAAGTGGGTAGGTATCATAGGTATGTTATGTAGATAACGTAAAATATTCAATTACATGTGTCTTCCAAAGAAGGTCACTGAAAAATACAAAAGTGAAAACTAAAAAAAACAATTCAAAGGCAACAAAGCCAACAACTGGAAATAAGCAGCCGATTGAGAACAAGAAAAGATGAGGAAGGATCAGAAGATAAGGTGTAATCTAAAGAATTTTGCCTAAGCAATAAGCTAATATTTAATCACCCATTCTCCACAAAAGATGGTGAAAAACATGGATGATCGTAGAAACATGATCTATGGAATAATAACTAAATCAACTTAAAAAATTATTGACAACGGTAAGAGTGTGGTTATTTTAACACTCCCTCTCACACATTCTAGCCCATGCTATTAAACCATGTATAAATCTTGGATTAGCTTCAAATCTTGGACTCCTATCTAGTCTCTAAATTTCTGAAACTTAATGTTATCAAGCAGTTTGGTAAGAATATCAACTAACTAATCTGAAGTTGGAACATGGACAAGTTTTATATGTCATGAAATCACCTTCTCACGAATGAAATGGTAGTGAGCTTCAATATGACTGGTTCTAGCATGAAATACAAGATTTTTAAAAATCTTCATATAACTTTGATTGTCAACATTTAAATTTGTAACACATTCCTTAATTGCTCCAATTTCTTGTAAGAAAGTCTAGAACCATGTTGCCTTTTTGGTGCCTTCAGTTATTGCACGGTATTCAACCTCAGTACAGGAAAAAACTACATTTGATTGTTTTTGAGAACACCAAATGATGGGTTTCAATCCCAACTTAAACATGTAGCTTGACATTTGATTTACATTCATTAGAATCTCCTACCCAATCCATATTAGTGAAGCTGAATAAGGTGTTTAAATCCCCTTCTTGATAGAAAATTTTCTAGTCTTGTGTATTCTTGAAATATTTGAGGATATGTCTAGTTGTTTTTATGTGCAAGCTATGAAGGGCATTCATGTATCTATTAAGTATGTTGATTACAAACACGATGTCATGTCTTGTATTGGTTAAGTAAATGAGTTCCCCCACTATCTATCTAAAGTGGTAGGTTCAATTGGTTTGAAATGCTCGTCATTCCCAAGTCAGAAACCATTTACAAGTGGAGTTAATGAAAGATTATAATCTTTCATCTAGAACTTTTCAAGGATTCTATTCACACAATCCTTCTACATCATGAATATTCCTTTGTTCAACTTGATAAATTCTACACCCAAGTAAAATCTCAAGTTTCCAAAGTTAATCATTTCAAACATATTCTCCAATTGTAACTTCAGCCAAGTTATTATTTCTTTGTTGCTTCCAATGAACAACAAATCATCTACATATAAGACCGGAATCATGATTTTACTATTCTCACTAATATAATATAGATTGCAATATGCATTCTTATGCTTCAACCCTTATTTCCTAAGATATTGGTCTTATTTTTTTGTACCATGCTCCTAGAGCTTGGTGTAACCCATACAACTATTTGACAAGTTTACAAACTTTATTCTCTTGCCCTTTGACTACAATGTTTTTAGACTTGTTGATGAATACCTTTTCCTTCAACTCACCATTCATGAAGTTGGCACTTTTCACATCAAGGTGAAAATGTCCCAATTATTATGTGTAACAAAAGCAATTAGTGACTTGATAGTGTTCCACTTCACAATAGGAGCAAAAGTTTCTTTAAAATCAACACCCTCCTTATATTCAAATCCACATGCCAACAATCTTACTCTAAGTTTTTCAAGCTTAACATCAAGATTGGGCTTTACCTTGTATACCCAACATGTTGTGATTGGTTTTTTTCATTATGGCAAGTCTACAAGCCTCCAAGTTTGATTATTTTGAATAAAATCCATTTCATGTTGCATCACATTGAACCATCCTTCATGCTATGATGCCTCTTGAAAGTTTTGAGGTTCTTTAATATATGTGGTTAACAAAATTAATTATTCTTCCAATGTTGACTCATATGCATCTTCATCTAGATTGATTATGCCCACAATTTTTTTCTTCCATCCTAGTCTTCTTTTTATTACCAATGGATATTCATTGTATTGCTTCTAGAACTAAAGTTTCCTTAGACAAATCTTCTATTAAAGCACCATTAGGTCTAAAGAAGTGCACATGGTTGGCATTTATTTGCAACATGTTCTAGTGAAGGTCCACTTGAATGCCTGATTGAACATTTTGTAATTAGTTGTTAGAGCTCTATGGTGATCTGTTGTTATGATGATGTTTTATTATAACTTATGGCTAGACATCGAATTGAGTATTGGGAGACTTGTGATGAAGTTCTAATTTGATGACAGGGTCAAAACAAGATAAAATAGACAAAAAAACTAAACGTTTCCACTTCAAATTACAACACTCATATAACTACCATAAAGTAGCATCAAATTAGGTGAAAATATGTGTCAAATAACATTAGTTTGCTATATTAAGTTTATAAAAATATAATTCTAAAAAAATTGAAAGCAAATGAATTTAAAAAGTACATAAAAAGTACAATTGAAACTGATTGAAAAATATGTGTTCAAACTTACTTTTTGGTAAAAACATTAATGAAATTGATGTGTGATATGTTAGGAAATGAAGCTCAACATATGTTTTAGCAAGTCATTAAAAAAAAATCTATTTTTTTTTGTAAAAACCTACTTGACACCTACTTGACACCTACTTGAAACCAAAAATCCACATTGAAAAGTAGACATCAAAAGCTACTTGTATTTTGAAAAACCTACTTTTATAATTTGAAATATGAAAATCAATGTGCACATTAGTGTAAACATATATATTTTTAATCATAAAAATGAAAAAATTCAATGTTCCACAATTTTACAATAGGTTTTGTTGTTATTTTAAATCTATTTGTTCCAGTTTTGAAAAGGTGATCAAGTTGTTCACTTTATTTTACTTACACCCTACAATATGTGGTTAAGTTTCATGGGACTATTTTGATTCATTAATCGTTGGCAATGAAACCTTCATAGCTTACAATAATCCATCATTACTATATATTAATGGAAAAGGATCATACAAAATACGTTGCAATGTAAACACAAACAACTCATCAAAGTTCACATCTTTGCTCATAAAGATCCTTTGATGAGTTGAGTAATAACACCAATAGACTTTTGAATGTTCATCATATCCCACCATGATTCCTTCAAAAGCTTTAGTTAGTAGTTTAATTTTATTTATTTTAGGCATGTGCACATAGATTTTGCAATCGAAAATATGCAAGTGTGCTAAATCTGGTTTATGCTTAGAAAATAATTTTTCTTTTGAAACTTTGTTGTTTGTTTGTATGGGGTAGTGATTCAACAATTAAGATGTTGTGCTAATAGTTCCAACCCACAAATAGATAGGAATCTCATTTTTTAACATCATCAACCTTGTTCTTTCAAAAAAGGACCTATTCATTCACTTTACAACACCATTTTGTTGCAATGTCCTTGCTTGTGTAAGTTGCCTATGTATTCCACACCCTTGATAATAAGAGACAAACCTATTAGAGATATATTCTCGCTTTTGGTTTGAATGAAAAATGATAATTTTTTTCTTCATAAGGTTTTCTACTTATTGTTTGAATATTAAAAACTTAAAGAATGCATCACTTTTCTTTAAAAAAATACACCCACGCCTTTTTTAAAAAATCATCTATGAAAGTCATGAAATAAAAAAAAATCAACCAAGGATTTGACAAAGAAAGGCCTACAAAAATCTACATTTACTGATTCAAGTTGAGTTGTGTCTCTTGAAGTGTTCTTTGGAAACACAATTTTTTGTGTTTTCATAGCTAAAAACCTCAGCAAACTTGCATTGTTATAAGTGGTAGGTACAAGATGCCAATTGCCATTTTGTTAGTAATAAGGAAATGTAAATCTAGGCAGTTAACACGTGCGATTTGATAGTGCGAAAGTTCAATTACGCTTGCTAGTTGGTTAGTAGATGAGACCAAGTTATTAAATTCCAATGAAGTGTTGGGTATAACAATCATGTTAAGCCTGTACAATCCATTCTTCTCATCTTATATTTCGACAACTACCGCCTTATGAAAGTGTTTATCAATGATGAAGCATCTTTTATCGTCAAAAACAACGTAGTAGCCTCGGTTAGCAATTGATCCAATCAACAGCAAGCTTTCCCTCAATCCAAGTACATACAAAACATTCTCAATAGTTTTTATTTCCCCAAGCAATGTTTCAACATGAACATTGTTGATGCCCATCATAGAATGTGATTGTCCCTTAATTATGTGCACAAAAGCCGATAAAATAGACTTTTAAGGTTTCACATGAGTTCCCTATTTCCAGTAACATGTTTGAAAACACAAAAATTAACATATCAACGTGGTTTTGTCTTTTCTATGCTAGGTACAATTATTTCAAACAACTCATTGGTGTTCGATTCACGAGGATCCATAGATTCTATTAGATCATTTTTTATTAAATGAGCTAACTAGTATTTATTAAATTGTTCTAGCTTTAAAGTGATGATCATTGTCAAGTTTGTGAATGTCTACTCACTCTCAACATTCCTTAATCCAATGATTAAGCTTGCAGTAATAATTGCAATTATTAACCTTCCACTTTGCACTATCATGAAATGTTTTGGTGTATCATTTGGTTTGAGTGAACAATGTTTCTTCATTAACCGTGGAACCATATCATACCTACCTATGACTTTTCTCATGCAAAATTCTTCCAACAAATGCATCAAAAGGTGGCAAAATACATGATCCTAAAAATGGTTTGTACAAAATAATCTTACATGATTCAAGCAAAACATTAAAATAGTTTCAATGAAATATGTTTCCCTAATGGTGATGCCAATAGCTAAAAGTTGAGAATGTAAAAGTTTAAACTCATGCACGTAACCTCCAATCTTCATATCTTTAAAAAAAAATTAACACAAGACGATGATTCTTGAAGAAAAGCTTATTGACAATAATGGATTGTTTTCCCCCTCTCCAAAGGTGCCACAACTTCCTTCAAACCTTTTTATAAGCATCATGGACAATAATGGGGGATTTTTTTCATTATTCTTCAAGGGTGCCACAACTTTCATCAAATCTAACTAATGTTGTTGACAACAATGGGTTTTGAATGCTTTAAATATATTTAAATTTCATATTGTCATTCATGAAAATGGGTTTTTGAAATAAATGAAAATTCAATTTCAAGCACCTTAATTAACTTCCTTCAAACAACCTATTATCATAAATGACAATGGAGTTTTTTTAATAATTAAATATTTTCAAGGTGCCTTAATTTTTCACAAAATACATATTTAATGTTGTTGACAACAATGGGGAGGGGTTAACACTCATCCCATAACAACATATTTTTAATTGTTTAACATTATTGATGAAAATGATTTTTTAAACAAAGTTTTGAAAATTCTTTTGGTCCCATCATCATATTTTCCCCTATGGTCACATTATCCATTATTATTAAATGACATTCAAATTTGAAATATTAATACTTGGACAACAAATGAAGATGTATATATATAAATTTTAATTTATTTTAAATCAATTGTGGATGAATTTCATCCATTTATTTATTTATTAAATCCAAATTATAAATGAAATTCATCCATGCAAAAATATATTCATCAATATGAAACCATTTATCTTTGGACACATTCATCCATGTAGGTGGATTAAAATCACATTAAGCTTTAAACTATGAGTTCAAAGTTCCAAGCTCAAGCTCTAGGCTCATGTACAAGCCATCCTCAATATTAAAGATCATCATGGTCTATAATCATCAGGTTTGTAGTTGTTGTTGGAACAATAGTTGTAATAGTCGTGCTTGATTCACTAATCTCCTTGTTGGTCAATGTTTGAGATGTGGTACCGATAGTTTTTTTAATAGTAACAAATGAAATGTGTGGAGCCACAAATCCTAGTGGTGCTACAATGTCCCATATTTTTTTCAAAAAGATGATTCTTAACTCCGATTTTCCAATTATGATGGTTATTGGACCCAAGAAATTTGCTAGCATTTGGAAACACAATATTTTGAATTCTAAACATGATGAATTGTAAATATTAGAAGATGAACACAATGGAGATATGTTCACACAAAAGTATTAAGTTTGACTTAGTAATATTTGGAGCTAGGTTCACAAACAACTTGTAATGACAAATGGGATCTTTGTTCACATATGACCTTCACAAACTTAAGACCAAGAGCACCATGTTTTGATACCACATAGATAAAGTTAAACACTCAATTGCATGTGTTTTCCAAACTTGATGTCATTGAAATATACAAAGTCGAAACTAAGAAAATAGTTTTAAAACAATAAGGTGAACTATCGAAAATAAGTAACAACTGATTAATAACAAGAAAAGATTAGGAAGGATCAAAAGATGAGATGTAATCAAAAGAATCTTGTGTAAGCAATAAGCTAATCTATAATCACCCATTCTCCACAAAAAACAATGAAAACATGGCTAATCCCATAAACACGATCAATGCAAGAAATATTGACAACCATAAGAGTGTGGTTATTTTAACTAGTAGGGAATAGATGTGGTTATGATTTACTATGAAGTTAGGTAGGTTATGCACTTGGTGGTTGCTAATTATATTGTATATTAAATACAATATGGATGGGTAATATATAGTTGACTACCATGGTTAGTTACTAGCCATGAATACATTGATGAGAAAATGGTTCCTCTCCACATACCATCCATCTTGTAGGGTGTAATAGTGGGTGTTAGTTCACTTTAGTTCGAATATAAGAGGAGAGGGAAGGGACAAAGGATTTGTTCACAAGATGGTTTTGCATTGAGTTTTTGTTCACTTCATTTGGTTATTATTTGTTCATACTTTCAATATGTTAGATTTCACTAGTATATCATATATACCTAGCAAATAAAGGTTACAAAGTGGAAATGTAACAAAATAAAGGGGGGATACTAGCCAATAGACAAGGAGATTGTGATTTCACATTTCAAAACCAAACATCTCATATCATTGTTTTATTGAGCAACATTCCTAGTTGGCAACATAAGTAATTCAACAAATTAATCACACAAATTTACATTTTCTACTAGTTCATACTTGGATTAGATCGCTCTGGATTTATTCTTTAATGTTATTAGGGCTTTTTTCATGGCACTTTAATTCCAAACATTTTGATCACAAATCCTACCATAAATCATTTGTATGAAATCATGAATCCAACTATATTTTCTTTCAATTTCCCACATCCCATAAGCTTTGATAAGAGAGAAACAATTTTTTTAAAGACCCAAATTTGTAAAATTTAGCCCACTCATGATATTTAAGGAAACAAAAATTCACCCAAAGGGTGAAAACACACTATGGTGACCCCCTTTGGGCTATCACATTGTACTATTTTCTAGGGATGTGCATGTTTGAATATATCCCACCTCAAACTTTTGAAAGATTTTCAAAATATTTTTGCATGTTATGTTAGAATGTAACTTAGGCAAAAGGTTAAAAAATAAATTATTTCATCTCACTTTATAAAGTGGGAGATTGGAGTTTATTTGTGGAAGCAAATGTATGCATTCAAAAACACAAATATATTCCCATTTTTTTTAATGATTTTTAATATTTATGAAAGTTGAAAGTATGTTGAACAATGTAATTTCACATAGTTTGAACCATGTTTGGATACCATGTGACTAATTTGAAATTTTTCATTTCAAAAAATGATTTTTTCCAGCAAAGATGTGATAAATATGTGGTAAATTGAAAATTTGACAAGTAATCACATTCACATGGAAGATGACAAACATAGCTAGATGGACCATTTTAAAATTTTCATTAAAATTGATTGTTTTAATGATTAATGAAACTTTAAAGTTAATGCAGTCAAAACAAAATAGTCACCCTACTATACCAATGTATACTATAAATCTACCCATGGATCTTTCAATATAAATATTGAAATTTATTATTATTTATAAAATAGTATTACATAACATTAGTTTTGTAAAAATAATAATCGTAGGGCCCAAAAACCAAAGTTGATACCCAGAATTAAATGTACCAATGTACTTTTGGAACAATTACACTATATGTACTATAATACTATACCCAAAAGTGCCCCAAAGCGGCCCACCATAATGTGTTTTCACCTTAAAGTGTTTATGCATATAGGTATTCATTTCCTTTTACAACCATCCTTCAATAACCCCCACATAACACCCTAATTTTTTCAAGTATACCAAACTTGAAAAAAATGCCATTACAAACCAACTCCTTCAAATCCCTTAATGTTTATCATCATTTCCATATGAACCTTATCATTATGCATCTAAATGACCTAGTTATGCACCATGTTTTACTTCTTTATGCACAACAAAAAATTTGGAAAATTTGAACACCGTGACAATAGGAGATGAATGAACATTCATTTCACACACAACCATTGACACCATATCTAAAACACAAGAAAAAAATTTAACGATTCGCAATCTCAACTATATTAATTAGTGACCACGTTTAAAAAATTTGTTGCCAATCTCCTCACATGCCTCATTAGAATTTGCTTAACAATAACCATTTTTCTGTTTTCCTTCTCCATCAGGAATGAAGTTCCTCAAGAAATAAGTATCAACCAAGCACACCACACATGAGGTTTTGATAGCCTAGCAAAAGTTGCATCACCATTCAACAACGCAACCACTATCGTCAAAACCTATAAAAAAAAACATAACAAACAAACAATGTCAAAATAAGGGATCCTAATTTTTTTCATTGTTCATGTCCACATCCTCCCAAAAATGACCTACCAAAAGCATGAACACTTTTGATTTTTTAATCTTTCATGCATCAATATTCATTTTAAGTTATAAAAAATTTCCACGAGGTTCTACTAGGCATTGGATATTTCTTGTGAAGTCCCAAACTCCAATTAGGGTGTCATAAAAATCTAACAAGTTTTTGGGAGTGAGAAGTATTTAACATTTAACTTTCAAACCTTCCAAGATTTTTGTAATTTCTAGTCACCTTATTGACCCTATGATCATCAACATGTACTTTTCAAAATAGGCCTTTTTCATATATGTAATGCCCTCAAAATAGGTGTTCCCCAAAATCATTACCTTACATTTGATATTTCCTTATTTTGTACATGTTGAATAATAAATATTTTGAAGTGCCATGCTTGAGATGGTGAAGGAGCACATGCATCCATGAAACTTTTGAAAATTCTTGAAACTCCTTTTGGATTTATGTTTTTCATTTTTCATTTTTTCAAATTTTTCAAAGGGACAAATCTTATTTTAAAGTTCTAAGTTATATTTGTTCCCATGTTCATCTTGAAGGAATGATAGCATTAGGTTCTATAACTTTTTTGTGTTTCTTACATAAAATTGTTACCTTGTTACACCTCACATAAAAAATGTGGGATGAAAAGTGAGGCTTTTGGGAATAACATGGGAACTATGGGAACTACATTAGGAACATTTGACAAAGTATAAGGAATAAATTTAAGAACACATGTGGGAACTATGGGAAGAACATAAGGAACATGTGACAAAACATATTGATTATTGAACCATTTTCTCAAAGAAGACTAAATAAAATTGAAACTGAAAACTCTATTGGAATTTGGAAGCATTCTTAATGTTATTGGAATGCCCTTGGCAAGTCAGATTTAATAGAGTTTATTTCACAATTTTCAAAAGCTAAGGTGTGGAAGATATTGATTTTGAGTGGATTTTATTGTTCAAAATTCAAACAAAATGAAAAAATTGGGATTCGAAGTAAAAATCAATTGAGCCTTCAATGTGTTCACACTTGGACCAACAACAGAGGCTACACTAGTATGGGATAAAGTATAGAATACATGAGAAAAAAAATTGGGAACATATTTGGCATACAATTATGAACATAACCCTAATTCATCAAGATCCCCTTTCCCCCATCCCACCCTAACAATTGAAAAAATTGTGATTCTTCTATTCACACTAATTCACCTCATTAGACACCTAGATCCTAATTGTGCGTTCATGATCCCTTTTTGCCAATGGATAATGCTAATGTGTAGGGGAAATTGTGGGGAAATTAAGCCATGCTATATGTATTTGCATGTTTGTGAAGGTGTTAGGAGCAACCTTTTTTTATTGGCAAAATTTTGCCCAAAAGAAAATTCAAATTAGAAAAAAGTGGATTTTGAGGGTTTTAGTTGCTAGGAATGAGACAAAAAAAAGTTTAAATCACCATATTTATATTTTATTTTTCATTGTGTAACTATAAATATATAAAGACGATTAAATATTTGTATTTTTTCTTAATTTATAGCCATATTTGGCTAAATCTTCCTAGGGATGAGTGTCATTTCTTCTACATCTTCATATGGATGATCACCTCTTTGGCTACAAACAAAAAATCCTAAAAAAAATGTTATTCAGGAATGTGAAGATGTTTAAGGTTTGGGAGCTACATCTTAAAGATGGGGTTGTGTGAAAGTACAAATGACAATCAAAGAGATGAAATGTATATTAAAATATGATGTTGGAACAATGGCATGTAAGCCCTGGTGAAAATGAAGGTGTATTACACCATGACATGGGAGAAGGTATGCGGAATTAATTATGTCATGTGCTACATTTCATGAATCATGATTGGACCACACTCCATCAATATTTTAAGTGTTACATGATTTAATGGTTGAACACCAATATATCAATGACATGACAATGTAGATTTAACAATTAAAATGAAAATGGAAGGTCCATTGATTGTGAAAGAGAATGAGGAGGATTTTTTGGGATGGCCAAAAAGAATACTAAAAGTGATGGGTTATGTTTTTGAAAATATAAATTATGAAAGCACTATAAGGAGCAATATAATTAGACAATGGAAACAATGATAATCATGTTCTTTTAATTGTAAAGATAAGTTTGTGATCAACTAATTAAGTTATGTCAAAAATGGAAGAATTCATGAAAGAAAACGAAAGGGTCCAAATGGTGCATGGAGCATAGCTCCCTTGGGCTATTATTTTCAATTTCTTTATTCAATGGGTATCTAATGTGAATTCATTGATAAAACCAACAATTACAACAAATGTCTATATTGATTAACCCTTATTGGACCATGAAATAAAAGGAATATACGTTGAATTATTAAATATACTATGACATATTACATTTGTAACAAATATTTGCATCAAAGCGTAACATGTTATGTGAATGACATGAACAAATACCATGTCACATTCATTTTCAATAACATGAAACACATATTCCAATGAAAATGATTCAGTAGAATTGGTTTCAATAGAATAACTTTAGGTTTCATAAGTCATCTTATATTGGATAATTCCAAATTGGAATTTGTTATGGCCCATTCTCAAGTGAAGAGGCATGGAAAGGTATCCTTTTCAATTTGTGTTTTTTTTTAAGTTTTTTTTTCCAACACCATATTCACAAGACGATTTTGAATACCTTTTCCACCAATTTGCATCCCATTTGTTTTAAATTGAATCAAATTGAATCAAACTTTAATTCAAGTTGCATTGGAATGTGGTTCATGCCTCAATTTCATATAAGAATGAATTAATGTCTTTCACTTCAAGAACATTCGAAATTTTGTGTTGTTTTACAAAAATATTTGTTTTTTCTTTGTTTACATAATTTTTTAGTCTTGGTGCAAATAAGGAGGATTTATTGCATGTTACAAATTGCATCATATCATTATTACCCTTTGGTTGAAATTCTTTTATATCAAGGTTATTTCAACATGTCATGTCATTGACATATGAACATGTGTTGTATAATTAGGATTCATGTGGATATGTAAAGAGATTGTTAACAAAGGAACAAACATCAATGCAAATGGTGAGAATGAAAAAATATCTTTTGCATTAAAGGTCATCTCCATGGATAGTGCAAGCTGGGCAAGTGTGCATAGCTACATGTGTAGGATTGGTGTTGCATGCCTTTGTTATTGAATGTGCAACATGTGGTTTTAGATTTGCAATTGGTTGTCTAACTTTGTTGGTCATGAATTCTTTGATGACACAAGTGGAATTGAAGGAAGAGGAGCTTGCTTCAAAGTTGGTATGTTTTGGTGTTAATGGGGTAAGTGCCTTCCAAGGCTTTAGATTTGGAATTACAATTCAAATCCAATGTTAATATGTTCCATTCATCATTGATGTTCATTGTATGGCTCATTGGACAAATTTGGCTAGTATAAACATTTTCAAACCTTTCTTTAGTGTCTCACATTGAAGGTTTGTATGCTTATTTTAGCCATAGCCCCTAGAGACATTTAGAGTCACTAAATTGGAAAGATCATGGAAACTAAGGACAACAAATATTGCAAAACATCAAAACTAAATGGATATCCATGATTAGTCATGTCAAGAGTGTATTGTTTAAATATTGCAATCTCTTCATGAAAATGGCATTGGATGCACCCATCTCATAGCTTCCACCAAATCTAACTTATGTTTGTTGAATGATGTAGAGATGTAAAGATGTAGGGGTTGAATGCCATTGTGCCACTTTATGGAGGTAGTCCATTCCTTGATCAAATTTGCCCAACTATGTGACATTTTTGTATGTGAATTCATAAAAACAATCAAAATTCATGAAGGGGATGGACATATATCATTGTATTGTCATAGCCATTCTTGTTTTCAAGGTGATGTGTTCACCAACTCCCATGCCTTGATCAATTTTGCTCATGAGAGCATAATTATTCATTACATTAAAAGTTTAAATACATGAACAAATCACCTAGTTTTTGAGTTTCTTACACAATGATTTTAGCTACATTTGTAGGTTAGACAGAGGAACCAAGTTTTGTTCCAATATATGTGCATGAAGAGGTTGTGACATCTATGAAATGACAATGTGCAAAAGTTACCAAATAATTTATGACAAAGTTGTAAGGCAAATTCCCAACTCAAGATTTGATGGATATGTTTGGGGTTGTACAACCTCAATATTGGATACAACTAGAACCTAAAGTGAAATTTGTTGTTCACTTGGCAATTCTCAAAGTTGTTTTTTGCTAGCATGAGAAGGTAATACCTAAACTCTAATGTGGTTCTTGGATTGTCCTCAATTGTCATCTTTGACCTATAGAGATCTACGTTTATCCTTACCATGAAAAGCAATGCTAAATTGATGATGCAAAAACCATTTGATCTCAACTCACCTTGTTGCCAAACTAGCCTAAGTACTATGGTACATGAGGTCGATTGAACTTACTATGGTGAAAGTTATTGATTTAATAAAGGATGATGAATGGTGTTTTTCTATGTTTACCTTTACAAAAAGAAAACCAAGCAATTGACCAATCAAACATTTGGAACTAGTCATTAAGATGTTCGACTAATTATTTTTCATCATACAAAACTTCTTTTTTGCTAGAACAATTCAAAACCAAAAACAAACAAAAACTCAATATGTAGAAGCTTGAAGGCAAATGTGGATTTGCAACTACCCTTTGTTTTCACAACCCATGTTTTGGATAGGTGATTCATGAACCTTCAACCAAGTTCCAACCCTTTTTTAGACCTTTAGGAAACATGATTTAACACTTGTTTTTTAAGTTGAAAGGCAAGACATGTTTTCTTTTGTGTAGGTTAAGCTTTATGTTGCAATGGGTAGAGCCTCTATGGATCAAAATTTGATTCTCCCATATAGTTTTCTCACCAAAAATTAGGAATTAAAAATTAGTCATTCACAAAAGACTTGAAAAAAAATTAAAAGCTTGTAACCTCAAAACTTATTCAAAAAAATTATTTTATAACAAGTCATATCCAAAAACAATTTCCTTATTCACTCATTTCCAACCAAAAAATTTCCTTAATTGCTGAGGATTTACATATTTCCCTACCATGCAGTTGGGCAATTTGACACATAATGTGGCCATGTGGCAATTACCCCTCAAAGAGAGGCTAACAATGTAACTAAAATGAAAGAGTGAAAACAAAAAACACTATTTGGTAAAACACTAAGCTTGGACCCTTATTATCATTACATCAATGAGCAATTATGAAGGGGTGGATTTGTAGCATGAATGCATTGTAACAAAGAAACTATTACAAATTGAACATGTAGGAATAGGTGAAACATATTTGCAACCATCAAAATCTTAAAATAGTTTTGGTTGGTTCTTAGGATCATGTACAAGAATAACATTCACCCTAAAACCTTTGTAGATTATAAGTTTTTCAATTTTAAAAAAGAAATAAAAACCAACAAATGAAATGAGACGAAGGTTTTGATGTGAATATGAAAGCATCATGTGTAATATAGTAGTGACCAATTTTGACAAGCCACAAGTTTGAAAGGATTCCCCAAAATTTTTTTTTTCCAAAAACAAATTTTCAACACCAAGGTTTTTTTAATTTTTTTTAAAATTTTTTTAAAATAATTTTTTAAAAAAATTTATAAATTTCAATTTTGTTGATTGAAAATTTGACATATTTTTCCAAAATATTAGAAAAATTAGTCGAATTTATAATATGAAAAGGGAAATTTTCATAAGGTTCTGAAATTGTCTTTTTCAAGGAAATCAAAAAATTTGTCCGAAAAAAAAAAAAAAACTACCCACAACACCAAATGCTTTGAAAAATTATGTAAAAAAATTGCTCGATTTGAATCTTGAGAAGTGGGGATCAATTCCTTTGTTGCTCTGTTAAAACCTTCGGCAAGGCAATTTCAAAGCCATTTTAAGGTCCCCATGACAATGAATATATGAAGAAAGATTTTTGAAAGCAACTTATTGCTAATGGTAATTTGGCTAATTGTCAAAATTTTATTCATTACATCATTTCCTTTTTTTTTGGGTCAAAAATAGTTCTTAAATCAAAGAAAAAAGAGGTTGTAGTAGTGGCCTCTTCTCAACATATCCATGCCCACCTTCATGTCCCATTTTTCCTCATCACTCATCATCCAAAAAGTTCAAAAGCTTTCCAAGCAAATTGATTGTTCTTTCACATGAATAGTGGGTTGCCTTCACTTCACAAACAATGATCTCCCTTGGCACAAATGCCAATTAAGGAGACTTCAAGATTTGATAAGGAGAGAGGGGAAAGGGGAGGGGAGGGGGGGGAGCTTAACTCTATTGCATAATTGTCCTAGATGTCTACCAATAATGCTACAATGGGACCAATACATATGTTGGTGGAATGATTGGGCTATCAAAAAGAAAAAAAAGGAAAGAAAATCAGCAATTGGGGTTGAAGAAGGTTTTGACCACAATTCTTTTCTTTTGAAATGGATATGTGCATTCTCTTTGAGCTCCTTTTATACTAGACTTGATGTCCATTATTAGACCATATCTGACCCTACCTATATGGTGATCTCCTTCAACAACTATGAATATATGTATGGAGATAATAATGCTTTGGATCAAAGGATTGAGAGTTTATTAGTGTTCTAGGACACACTTGTTGTAAGATTAAGTATTCTTGTGGGGTTCACCTCGTCAACTTATTATAAGATCCTTCCATGCAAGACTACTTCCAAGGTACCAACAACAACAACATGATGTATTTGCATGGGGTATTATTTGATAGAGCAAAGAAATTGATGAGAAGAACAACAACAAGAATGAAAATTTGAAAATGTGCTATGAACTCAATTCATTGAGAAATTTTAAAACGCTAATTTTATAAAATAAAATACATTAGAATTCAATACAATAAAAAAAATCAAAAAGAAGAAAAAAAAAACACACACACACATATATATATACATTTCTTTTGTATCTTGTTTGTTATACAACAAAGAAAAATGACATTGACATATATATAAATCTACATATATCTACTTTTCTTTGGTATGTTGTTTGTTACAACAAAGAAAAATGACATGAGATGAAATTTGTTGTGATCTCATATATCAATTGACAAAATAATTAACAAAATAGCTCATTGTGTAAGAACAAATTCAAATTAATGTTTATTTATTTTTCCCATTTTAAGAGAACCTCCTTCAGTCTTAATTTTGGAGTCATTTCCAACAAAAAAGATTTCAATTTAAGTTCAAATCACAAAAAAACCTTGTGATCTGAACTTTGAACCCTATCCTCCGGTATAACACTCTAACCAAGGCACCGACGAACAATGATTCAAACCAAAAATTTCCCTTATTGAATTTAGAACTTCTCGTCTAAGTAAATACATGCATTTATAATCGAAAATGTCCATCCATCACATGCACACATAGTACTCCAAATGTCACTCAAACATGGGGTCAAGTTTGAGCCAAAATTTTATGCTCAAACCCTTACACCATTGTGAAAAATGAAGTCTCTTGTCTCTTCCCTTGGCTCAGCAACAACAACAAAATTTGTTAGTTGTGTTTTTTTTTTGTCTTGTAACAAGAACAAAATTGTTGTGAGTTGTGTGAGTCAATGTTTGAGTAAGTTAAGATTGGAAGTTGGAAAGAAGGTGGTGTTGGGCATTGGGGAGGTTCAAAAAGGCACCAATCAATCTCAAACTTATTGCAAGGGATCTAGTGTCAATACATGATTGATTGATACACACACACACACACACACACACACACTTTGTGATTGTGATAAATTTTTGTACTCTATGACTCATGTACATGAATGTATGAATACAACAACATTTATTGATTCTTTTGTCAATGGCTAGAGATTTATTAGAGGGGGGTGTGTGTTTGGGTTTGGGTTTGGGGAGTGGGTGTGCACTTTGTGGGAGAGGTGGGAGAGGTGGGAAGAAGGCTAGCTAAAAATACAGAGTGGGGAGGGAGGCAGTGATTTCTTTAAACAATTTTTTTTAAAATTAAAAAATTAGGAAATTTTCGAAGTTTTTGGATTTTAAAAAAAAATTCAGCCAATTTTTTTCTTTTTAAAAATTAAAAATTAAGGAAAATTTGCAAGTTTTTTGGATTTCTTTCAAAAAATTTGGTCTTTTTAAAAATTAAAAAATTTAGGAAATTTAGGAAGTTTTTGGATATTATTTGGATTTTTTTGTTTTTCTATTATTATTGTACACTAGGCTAAATTTAAAGTAATTTTTTTGGAAATTTTGTTTTGCCAAATTCTCAACATCACAAAATGGGGGGAAAAAAAATCCTTGTGGGAGGAGGAGGAGAAGGAGGTGAAACTTGAAACAGTAATCATAAATATTCCATTAAAACCCTAACCCTAAAGTCACCATAAAACCCCCATCATTCATTCATTGACTCCAAGTCAAATATGTAACCCCAAAAAAAAAGTAAAAACCACAACACTGACAGACATGCTCATTTAATTACTTCCTCCAAAAAATCAAACAAGTAACACCCAGACAACACCATTATGCTCCAAACCCTAATAAGTCATATGCCAAAACAAAGGGCAAATGTTAAACAGACCAAAGGATCTTAGATGCACCAAGCAATCATTCATAGGGCTCAACAATTAATTCTTCACCAGTCCATCCAAAGCTTCCATGATGGGCCACTTTGGTGGTGTTTTGGGTGGGTGGGTGTACAAGAGGGTGGGCTGGGTTTCCCACTTCCTCCCACCCGGGATTTTGTAATTCTATTGTCAAGGGCTCCGAGTTTTGGGTGTAAAATGGGTGTAAAATGGGGAGCCCTAATTATGAATTAACTTGCATTGGGATGACCCAAAGGAACCTAATTGTACTGTTGAGTTGAGTTGAGTTGAGATTTTGTGTGTTGGAGTTCTTATTCTTATGAATTATTAAGACGAAATGTGTCCCTTTGTTCATTATTTGATTTCATTGAATTTTGAGTGATTTTGCTCGATTTATTGAACAAGGACAATGGAATTCACTGGTTCACTCAACAGCCTGGGACCAATGAACTGCACTCACATTTCGTAATAATAAAGTTAAAGGCTACTTCAATTTAGGGTTGAGCAGATAATTGTTCAAGTGAGTAAAAGGAAAAGGGGAGAATTTTCCTTCTCTCAATCATTGTCCAATTTGCTGCTAAAGGAGTTTGATGACTTTGTTGCTTATTGTCATCTCGAGGGGAATGACTTCTAAGGCATTATTAGTAGTATAATAAAGAGGCAAATCCATTGGATTTTTTGTGAAGGGATTTTAAAGAGTAGTTTGATTTGTGGCTTTTACACAATAAACAGGACACACACACACACAAGTGATGCTGAAACTTTCCTTTGCAAAATTTTGGCTACAAAAAACAAAGTCCAAGGGTGATGGATAGGGTACATGGAATGTTTTTGGTTAAAAAAAACTTGCTCCAAAGTCTCGCCACAATTTGAGGAAAAAAACTTTGTTGAAGTAGCCATATTTAGGCAATAGGTTCTTCATTCTAAAAACATTCTACTATTTTCACTGACTGACTAGTAACCAAATTTGGCTCTTTCCTCTTGTAAACAATTGTCACTTTGGCCACATCAAAAAATTGGGGAAAAAAAAAAAAAAAACCATTAATTCAAAACCCTTTATAAAAAAAACAATGAGTGACCAATATGCCCTTTTTTTTAATTAAAAAAAATTACCTTACTTATATATAAACCCAAAGGAGAGAAAGAAGGAAGGCCCTTTACCTTAGATTCTTTTATTTTAAATTTAAAAATAAATTGGAGGGAAAATCAAACAACCTCATTCCCAAATCATCCTTGAAAAATTCAAATAATTAACTGTTTAATTAATAGGAACGAAAGGAGAGTCTCCTCAAGCTTTTGCTAATTTTTTTTGACAAAGGTTGTCATTTTTTGACCCAAAATTTGGAAAATTGGGGGGGGGTGGAGAGGGAGGGGAAGGTTTTTTTTTTTTGGGGTTTAAAATTGGAAATTTTTTGTATATAAAAATTTGATAAGGAAAAAAAACCCTAATAATCTCCTCTATAAATTCTCTTCCATAAATAGTTTTTTCACCTGGGCTGTTCGGGTAGCCCGAGGAAAAAAAAACCCCACAGTGAAGAGGGCGGAAGGAAACTGGAACAAAGTCGTCGGCGCTGGCGCCAGAAGAGGAAGAAGAAGAAGAAACAAGCTTGGCTTGGCGCGCGCCAAGAGCGGCGAATTCCCAATCATTTTGTTTTGTTTTTCACGCAATCTGTCTCGTCTGGATCTCGTCTGTCGTGCAGAGTATAACACGTGGGGTGGAGGATTTGAAATCCGTGTTCCATGGGTTGTGTACAAAACCCCTTTCTTTCTTTCTTTCTTTCTTTGGAAACGCTCCAAATGGACAAGAAAAAAAAGCAACTGCAGCAGCAGAAGACTCCACAGATGCAGCACCAGCAGCACCAGCAGCAGATTGATGATGATGATGATGATGATGATGATAAATCATCAGGACCTGCTCACCGCAGCTCTCAGTGCTAGCAGGCATCTCTGAGAATCAGAACCCAAACAAAGTGCATGAAACAAACAGATACCATGCTTATGATGATCACAATGCCCATGATTGATGCTTGCTGCTGATGATGATGGTGATGCCTCTCGTGATTGCCAGACAAAATGAAGAAGAAGAAGAAGAAGAAAATTATAGGAGAAGGGTAGTAGGGCCAGAGGCCCTTCCTTGTTTTGTTTTGATGTGCCTACGCACTGGGGGCAGTAGCCTGAGTGACAGGCATTGGAAAAACAAGGGCCCTACACCTTCTCCAATGCAAAAACTGAGCCAGTTTTTTTTTCAAGTGTATTCACAGGCACCTTTACCCATTGTAATTTGACCTCTGATGGCTGGCAGGCTTTACACAAAGCGTAAAGCCCATGGATGTGTGTCTGCAAGATTTACCCTTTTCATAAAACCTACCATTTTTTAATGAAAATTCATCATACCTGTTGGGTATCACAGGAATACTGATCAGGTTTTTACAATGTATGGTGAAGGCCCTGCACAGTATAGGGTGGTTTGGGGTTGTGTAAATACACTACAAAAATTAGGGCAGGTTTTTAGGACCCAACAAAAAAGCAATTGCACATGAGGAAGAAGAGAGAGAGAGAGAGAGAGAGAGAGAGAAGATCAGAAAAGATGAGATCATCATGCGTGTTACAATCATCTTGGGAACTGAGATTGACCCATTTTGTAAATGTATTCAAAAGTGTAAGTGCAAGAGAGAAAAGAGAAGAAGATGGAGAAGAGACCTAGAGAAGAGGAGAGAAGGTGGGTGTGTGGTTTGGGGTTTAGGGTTTAGGGAAGCAGTGAGCATTGATGATGATGGGATGATGGGTGATAGCGATGTTGATGTGGGTGGGTGGTGCAGTCGGAAATCTAAATGTGGAAGCTCATGAAGAGCTCTGAGCTGCCATATAAATAGCTGACAGCAGCAGCGGGTCCATTACTGGCGCACCATGGCCTGATTCCAAGCAGGACAAAGCGGGAGAAAGTGAGAGAGACACACATGCAATCAAATCCTACTCTTCCCATGGCTAGTTATGCGCTTCTGTCAATCTGCCAAGCTAATGATAACATAGTTATAAAGTTTGTCGCTGCTGGGCTGGGCTGCTTGTCTGTTGTCTGCTTTCTGCTTTCTGCAATAATCCAAAATCCAAAAAGAAAGCCAAGCCCCCAGCTCCTCCAGGATTGCCACCCAAAAAGATCATAATGACAAACGCAAAACCCAAAAGAGAATGGAACAGTAGTGGAGGAAGCAGAAACAGAAGAAGAAGAAGAAGAAATAGCCTTGGAGGAGGTCCTCCTTAAGTTGGAGAAGAATATGCAATCTATCAAGCTGCTGCTGCTGCTGCTGGAAGAAGCTTTTGTTCTTCTCTTGTGTCGATGATTCTAGTGCCTTGAGAAAGTGACAGAGGATTTAGAGCTTGAAGAGCTTCTTATGTGGGTGTGGGTGGAGGGAGAAGCTGGAGAGAAGTAGTGGGTTGGGTGGCGAGCACCTCATGTAGTCTAGAAGGAGAGAGAGAGAGAGAGAGAGAGAGAGAGAGAGAGAGAGAGAGAGAGAGAGTGTGTGTGTGTGTGTGTGTGTGTGAGTTCTTAGAGTGTGAGGTGGCTAGGATGGAGATGGCAGAGCAGCTTGTGCAATGCAACAACAATCCTGCAAAAGAAGTTTCAAGAGACTAAGGAAACCGGACTTGAGCTGCAGTCTCAGGAAGTCGTTGCAGCAGCATTTGAGTGATTCATGGAGTCGAGGAGAGCCGCGTGCGTGCGTGCTCTACAACAACAGTTGAGGCTCTCGACTCTCTTAAGCTTGGCTTGGACCCCGTGATTCCCGAGCAGTGCAATCCGTGTCCGCCAGCATAGTAAGGCTACGACAAGGCTCACAGCACAGCACAGCACAGCTAGCTAGATGTAGCTGCTACCCATAACCTCTTTTTGCGAGGCAGGTGAGCTTGATTCGTTACAAGGGTGGTTGGTGTCCAACTCGAAGACTCTGTTGCACCGCTGCTGCTCAAGGACTCTGTTGCATTGCCACTGCTGAAGTGGGTCGTCGTCTTCTTCTTCTTGAGCTTCAGGTGCAAGCAGCAGCAATGGCAGCAACAGAGTCTAAGAGTCCCTCCGTCTGGCTGTGATCCGCCTGGGAAGAGTTTGTTGCAATGTGTCCCATGTGCGAGGATCGGGGATGGCCACTGGGTCAGACGGCAATCGAGACGAGGTACAGGGAACTGGTGAAGCACAAGCCCACAGTATGTGCAGTGGTGAGGCGCATGATGAAGCATTTGATCCACAACAGCAGCTGGAGCTCAAGCCAGCCTCATGTGGACATCCCCAAGGCGAAGATGATTGCGCGAACCCAATTCTCCAAGTCGCGCAGCGTGCAGGCTGCGTGCCAATGTGCACAAGCGAGGGAGAGAGGAAGAAGTGCACGAGGTTCACTGTCGATGCCCACTTCCGGCGAGCTCGATCGAAGCGGACAACCGTTGCAGCAGGAGCAGCGGCGAAGAACGCCTGCAGAATACTTCGTCGGTGGGCATCATCATCGTGCGCCGCGGCGGCAATCCTTCGAATCGCAACTGGGTTTGCACGGCGTCGAGACGGACGTACATTTGAAGCAGAGGAGGAGGAGAATGAGGAGAAGGAGCAGCAGCAACAGCAGAACAAGAACAAGAAGGAGAAGCTCCTCCTCCTCCTCGTCCCCTTTGCCGAGGGAGCTTCGCAGCCGACGACGACCTGCGAGTGAACCGCACCCATCTGCACGTCTTTCAGGAAGAAGATCCATCCGAGTCGCAGCAGTAACCAGCACTATGCAGACGATCGACACCACCTGCGAAGCTTGTGGAGCAGAGGTGCACATTCCTTGTCTCACAAAGACGAAGAAGAAAAAGCAGCTTGAACAAAGAGACCAAGAAGAAAATCTTTCTTCCTCCTCCTCTGCTTCGAGGTCGACACACTGGAGGAATCCTCCTGCAGTCTTCTTCAATGCTGCTGCCACCGGAGGACCCAACAACAATGTCGTCCACAATCTGGATTCTTTCGAGTTTCGGACCACTTCCATCTCCAAGAGATCATCAGCTTCCTTCAATGCTCTGCGAGGGAGTCTGAGATCCATGGTTTCCATCTCCGAGACCGTTTTCTCGACCAGCGGTGAACTGTACGAGGACGCGTCCATGACCAGATCTCCCTCCAGGAGGACGCTTTCCAGCCTCAGAGATCTCTGGAGTGCCCACAACGAATTCCTCGGCTGCTCCTCCTGCAGCAGACGACAGCAGCAGCGGTTCGAAGAGGTTCTTGATCATCATCATCATGTTGTTGTTGCCAAAAAGTCTTTGGCAAGGGGAGGAGGACTGGACGACGACGACGACGACGGATCTGATCTAGACGATGAACCTGAAACCTTGGGGCGTTTCTACAGCTCAGGTAGAGTACACCACAAAGAAAAACCCTAATTCTTTCTTTCTTTTTTTTCTCGAGCAATGTGATGCCATTATCGTGTTGCAACAAAGCTCTTCGAACCTCAACTTGGGTTTTTAGCAATCTACCTGATTGGATGCATTCTTGTTGTTGTTATAGTTTCTGTGGACTCATATGTTTGTGGGTGAGCTGTGGGGTTTTTCACAATCTGATGCATTCTTGTTGTGATGGTTTCCGTGGACTTATGTTGGTGGGTGGGTTGTGGTTGTTGCTTGCTTGTTTGCTTCTCCCCTCTTGTGAATCTCTTACAGAATCAGATACCATGATGTACTCTCTAGCAGCAGAAGAAGAAGAAATGGGTCAAGAGTTGAGCATAAGTGATGAAGCTCCTGAACAAGAAGAAGACTTGCTGCTGCGTCAGCTACTGCTCTCACAAGAGTCTTCTGCAGCTCCTCAACTCTCGCAGCAACAGCAGCTACAGTTATCACACCACAAGGAGGAGGAGGAGGAGGAGGAGTCTGCAGAGTGGGTTACAGAGTATGATGGTACAGATGACAAGCTCAGAGATTCCACCAAGAAAAGTTGCAGCAGCGGCAATTCAAGGAGCTCCTTGTCCTTGTCCTCCTCCTCAGCCTCCTCCTCCTCTTCCACACCAAAATCTACTACTAACCTCTCCTCAGGGTTCCCAGGAACTGGGAAGAAGAAGAACAACAACACCACACGGAAGACAACAGCAAGTTTTAAACAAAAGTCTCCAAAATCTGTGAGCATCGTTGCAACTTCAAACTACCACCACAACACAAACAACAACAACAACAGCAGCAGCGACAAGAAGTTGTCATCATCATCAGAGAAGCACCAACAGCAAAATCATTCTCCAACATCACCGAGTGTTGTGGTTTTACTGGGAAAATATGGGAACAGGAAAGGAATGCGGATTGCAGGATTGCAGCATTCAGATCCACAAGCCTTGAATCACCATCGTGGTGGGTCTCAGATGATGATGATGATGCAAAGGCACCACAGCAGCAGCAACAACACTGCCACGGCTGCTGCTGCTGACACCAGTGGATCCTCATCAGATCACAGCCATGAGTGGGCATGTGCGAAACGAGCAATTGCAAGCTTTCAAGATGAGGTTGCTCGGATGTTGCTGGAGGGCACAGGAGATGTGAGTGAGCTTGAGGATATTGAGGATTTTTTGAACGGGTACATGAGATTGAACACTCCTTTCTATCTGGAGATGGTGGAAGAGTTTTTCAGAGCTATCTGCTTGGATTGTTTCAACAAACCATCGCTTGCTACTGGCAGCAGCAGCAAGCATACGAGCAATAATGAGCCACAACAACAACCAGCAACAGCAGCAACTACCATCACCCCCACCACCACCAGATCTGATGACAAAGGCCACCACCTCTCCTCCTCTTCAGCAACTGGTGCATCTTTGAAATCAAAATGGAGATCCACACTGAGAATCCGCTGAGCTTCTTTCACCCAGCTTGGTTCAATAATTTCAGTCCTTAAGCTTTTCCATCTTACAATCTTTGAGTGAGCAGATTTGAAAATCCCTTTCTGCACAATCTCCAGAAACCAACTCTTTGCAAATCTTCTTTGAGCAAGTGAGGAAGCAGATTTGAAAACCCTCTAGATTCGAAATCGATCTCAGGAAACGAACTTTGATTGCAATCTTCTTTGAGTGAAGATTTGAAAGAACCCCACCATCTGCTGCACAAGCTCAGGAAAACAACAACTCTTTTGCATCTTCTTTGAGTGAGCCGATGTGAAAAACCAGCAATCTGAGGAAACCCAACTCTTTTGCATCTTGAGCAGATGTGAAATACCAGCAATCTCAGGAAACCCAACTCTTCGCATCTTCTTTGAGTGAGCAGAGTTGAAAAACCCGCAATCTCAGGAGAAAAACCTCCGACTTTTTTTCTTTCATCTTCTTTGAGTAAGCAGATTTGGAAATACTGTCTGCTGAGTGCGTGCGCAATCTCAGGAAATGAACTGTTTCCTGAGAAGAATCTGAGGGCTAGAGAAGACCAATTTTTGTGCAAGCTGCAAGCAAACAACAGTCAACCCTTTTTATGTTTTTCTTCCCAGTGTTGCTTGCTTGCAGCTGCTCCACTCACTCTTCCCAACACCCAAAGCTGGAGACTTACCGTGGGGGGCAGAGACACACACACACACACACACACACATGCACACATATACACATTCTTTGCTACTTTATAGATGTAAATCTCTTTTGTATATGTTCCTCGATTTTATTTCATCATCTTTATTGAATCAGCCTGCCTTCTGCACTTGGAAATAAAATATGGTGCAAATTTAGCACCCTTTTGTATATATGATGATAATGCTTTTTGGGTGCAAGTTTTTTTGTGTCTTTCCAGCATCTTTTGGGTGAACAAACAAACAAACACACTGATTTGTATATAGAGCAAGATGTTGCAAAAAAGCTCTCAACATTTTGCTGTCAAGATCACTCTCAAGGGTTTTTTTCCTTGTTTTCAGAGGTTACCATTTTTTTGCTCTCAAGTGTTTTTTCCCTTGTTTTCAGAGGTTATATTGTTTTTCTCATAACAATGAGGAGGACATTACTTGCGGTTTGTATTACTCTTTTTTTTGGGTGTGAGAAAACTCTAGTTCAAGATTTGAACAAACGTGAAGATTTCTGTTTGCAATCCTGTCCATACACACAAGCAAGCTCTTGAGAGCTTTTCTTTGTATGCATAATGTGCAAGAGTGTGTGTTGAGTGTGCGTTTCTGTGAAGTATGGAAATACACAACAATGTGCATCTGTTGTGGAATCATCCAAACACTAAATTTGTTTTTTTGGAAACCAACAGTAGTTTAATTGAGAGCTGCATTCATTTCATACATGAATAAATGCATATTACATAAGCAGTGGGGGCTACCTTACATTGTAGCCACCTTCACAGATTCTCAAACAAGTTGAGATTCGAAGGCCCTGACTATCCACAAGAATGCCATCCACTAGATCCTTGGCGTTGTCGATCAAGGCCAGAATCTGCCCAGCAAAGAGTGTGATGGTGATAACAAAACCATCACCCCTGTTTGCAAGAGTGAACATGCTGCTCTCAATGTTGCCAGTATTGTAGACGATCCACTCTTTAGGCTGCAGCTCTTCTGGATTGCCATTTGGATTGCTGGGAATAACTACAATCACCGTGCTCGCTGTCCAATTCTTCAGAGTTACTACTGCAGGCAACCCTTTGTTCGCTGATGCCATAACCATGACCACCATCACTGCCTGCACAACAGATAGATGTACCAACAACGACAGCAAATGATTCTTCCTCATGATCACTGCAAATTTCCTGTGTACGTTTGCAGTCAACTATCAGCTCCCAATTTTTCTTCCAGCTGAATGCACTGGGTGCAGGAGGAGAGATCAGATAGAGTGAGAAATAGTGTTTGAGAATGTGAAAGGTACAACACAGACACAAAGAGACATAGGCAGGGCTGGGAGAATGAGAGAATGTGGGGAGAGATCAAGGGTATATAGAGGCATCAAATTGGAGCATTTTAGCAACATCATAGGTACACCAAAAGGCAGATTTGCAGGATACAATCAGATACCAGTAACAATAGAATTCCTACCAGTGTTAGGTGTATAACAACAACACATGGATGCAGAAATATACCATTGTGCAGATAAGATGTACCCTCCTCCAGAGTCTCATCATGATCACGATCAGATCGTGTAGAGGATACTTCCAACTGCCCACTGCACACAAAAAGAGAATTCAACTAGATAGATACATGCTGTAGTAGATCCAGGAAAAAGGGAGACCTGATAAGGGGTCACAGTAGGAAACTCCAAAAATGTTAATTTCACCCGTGCATTTGGTTCCTTTGTATTACCAGCTTTCCATTCATCTTGTTAAGCTCCAAAAAGATTACCCAGTTATGAATACAAAACATACTTATGGACAGTCCATTACTCCAAGCAAAGATGAAAGAACTTTGCACCACAGATTAAGGGTTTATAAGGTGCCAAATTTATCAGACCAAAGCTTTTGAAGCTCGCTCTATATGTTGATGCTCGCTCCGGAGAGATGACGTCTCAACCTTTTTTTTGGGTCTTCAGCTTCTGTCAGACTTTGCAAAACAGGCTACATGCAACACAAAGGATACGTTTCATCTCCTTTTGATCTCCTACAAACTGATCTGTTGACAGACAGTACTGAAAATGAACCCCATCCTGTGAAAAGAGAGCTTGAACAACTGTAGGTTTTTCTAGATAATGAAAGACATGTCCATGCCCTTTAAGCTGACAGGGTATTATTGTACAGAAAAAATAATTAGACAGACCTTGCAATATTGAAGCATCCAAGTTGTGAACTATCAAGCACAAAAAGCAACTGACCTACAGTAACAATTGGAATTTCATAGCTTCCCTTTCTCTATTGTGAAAATCTTGTTACTTGCAAATCCATTGCCGCCTGTGCCTGAGAGCTTCTTCATCAACATGATCTGAAGAGTGTCTACTTTCCTGATCTCTATGTACAGCATGCAGATTAACACTGGTGCCTACTACTCACAACCTTGAGGCTTGATCTCAGCCACTGACAACCACCAAATGAATTTACTCCCTTTTCCAAACTACAATTCCTCTCAGCATTGTAGAAAATCCCCGGTAATATTGATGCTCGTCCATTGGCATAAGCTGACTAAATTGGTATCCTTGAGCAATAAACTCCAAAATTGGTAGGCCTGTGGCTGAAGGCCACAATGTAAACAAACTGGCAAGACACTACCCTCCCCCTCACTTCAGCTGGAGCACATTCTATGACTACTGAGCTAGTGATTAGTTGCCTTGTCCCACTTGCTTTTCTTGCTGGCATGGAATTCGTTCTTGACAGACACCTCAGTTGTTGTCGTAGCTGTGTGGGTTACTGCAGACGTAGTAGTATTAATGGTGGTTTGACTTGCCTCTCCTAGTCCATGTGTAGCAATGACTGTGACTCCTGAAGAAGCACAACCACACAAAACAGCTTCAATCAGCCTTCGCAGGTTCCTACCTCACTTACAGTGTACAGAAATGAAGTGATGCAACCTGAGCCAAAACACCTGAAAGCATGAAGGCTTTTTGATCTCCAAAGCCAACCAGATAGGTAAACCTCTTTAAAAAAGAGCATGAATGTATGCCTAATATGTTTAAGTCATTCCAATGCAGCAGGAACAGGACCTAATTCCACATGGAGAGAAATCCTAAACAGACCATGGATGTAGTGCAAATATACCACATCTAAAATATTGGATTACTTGGCCTTCTGCAAGGCCAACAAAAGACAAAAGAGTTTGGGGCAGAAGAATCAAAAGCCAGCTTCATAGTCATAAGTGGTGCCCCCAAGGCCATTGATCTTATAATTCACCTTGTGGAAAATACCAAAATGAACAAGAGTACAGGCAAAACTATACATAAATTGCCAAGAAATGTACTTCACACCTGAGTATACTAAAATGATGGGGCCATTATCATTATCTGTCAGGTCATAGGTTGGCCACCTCATGCCATTCTCAAAAATATTTATTCCAGTGGGTCTCTGCCTTTCTGGCAAAAATGTCCAACCCTCTGGGGTGGCTCTGATGCCCCACCCAGTGCAACCCATTTTCTGTTATCACTGGCCTTCGGCAATAGCCAATTAGCAAGAGCTACACCCTCATCCTACATTCACAGAAAACTTGAAGCCACCACAAATAGAAAGAGTACCAGTGAAGCCACCTTTCTGACCAGTGAGAATTGGCATGATGGGTTTTGGCCGAGGATCTGGCAACAGTCCAGCAGCAGAGGATGCTCGTGCAAAGTCAATAGTACTACGCTGACTTTGTGTCCTCTCTGCTCCCCTTCTCTGCATTGCTACTGCCACCGCACAACCTCAAAATAGCCATGGGATTTGGCTCAATACAAATATCTTTCAAGGAATTCCTTTATTTGAACCTTCTTAGCACAGTCAGAAGATAGAGAGTTGGTGTTCTTCAGTGATTACTCTATTGCAAACCCAATAATGCTGAGGAACACAACACATGATGCAAGGGGCAAAATGCCAAAGTGCAGTGTCCGTACCCAAGGCATCAAAAAAATCAATTTCCTCATAGCCATGTGGATTGAAGATGTCAGGCCTGAAACAGCTACCAATCTGATCGATGTTTTCATGGGTGACAGCATGCTGCAGAAAATCTGGGTTTCGGTATCCTTTTGAGTTACGCAAATCCTCATTGAAGCTTCTTCCAGCTTCCTTTAACTTGGAATACTTGGTGAATTTTGCCTGCCCAATTGCACAACAAAGATGGTTCAACACCTCAAGTCGAAATAAACTTTCCTCCTCTCTAAGTGCCTCCTACTGTTTGCAAATGTTGTGAGCAGAACACACCATATCTGGCCCAAAACACACACACCAAAGCTTCAGATTTGGTAGTCAATAGCAGCATATTGAGATTCAGCACTACATGCATACAGGATATGCTAGCTGCATGAGATCTTCAAACAATCTTCAAGTTTTAGGCCATAATAGGAAATGGGATATGGAGAGGCAATGTTTTCATCCACAGCTACATTGGAAATGCATAGCAACACATTTTCTATTTCTTGGGATTAAACAAGCACAGCACCACTTTACAGATGCAAAAAAATCGGACTACTAATGCTTGACCCACTCCATCCCTTTACAGGGTAGCAATGGAACAACATGAGGACACAGCGTTCAAAGCACTGACATTGAGAAAATTCCCATGATCAGCAGGATGTCATTCTTAGAGATTGCACCCTAGCTCTTGTAAGTTGAATCTAACTTTGTTATTCATTTCTGGTTGAACCCCCCATCCTGCCCCAGCAAGCAGCCATCTGATTCAACATCAAAAGCAGATCAGATCTGGACTGAGGAATTCATGAGAAGGGAGCATGACACACCTTCAACCCATCTGAGCATAGTGTGTGAGGTGGAGATGGCAAAAAGTCAGCCAGTGGGTTTTGTTCTGCTGTGTGAGGATTCACAGAATTGTCAAGACTGTCTTGCACCACACTTGCCTCTGCCTCACCTTCATCTCTGCTAGGAGTGAGCTCCTTCCCTGACAAGCAAAACCATCAGAGTGTAAGTAAACACTTTGTGTGCCTCACGTCCAGGAATTCAAACACTGCGATTGTTAGAATCAAATCCCACTTCCTAATGCCCAGCACAAACTCTTGGTGCTTGATGACCCTGTTCTACTTCTCCCATTATCTCCTAAAAGACATCAGTTCTCCAGAGCTTTGTGTGATAATGAGAGGACCTACTGTCCTCCCAAACCCTAGACCTCATATTTTCCGGGCCTTAAAGTAGATTCTTTGCACGCATGTTCATGCTTGGAGAGTTTCAAGACATGGATCTGATCTTCTTGCAGAAACTGCTGCAAATGAACTCAGGATCAATGAAAGTCTCAACTTCCACAAAGTTGCAGCTGTAAAGATGAACTACAAACTGCTGCGGCTGGAGACTCCCCAAACCCCCACCCTCCCACATAACGTACCAATGTGTTATCTATCTGTTGCAGAAAAAAACAAAACTACAAAGAATGAGGGACTACCAGGAGTACAAATCACTACAAAAGTATCAAGTAAAAAGCTTGCTCATGACACAGTCTTGACAAGCTAACTTCTCTCAGCTGTATGAAAACAAAACCTGAGTTTCCATATCTAATCTGAACAAAGAAATTCTGCTCCATATCTGATCTGAACAAGGAAAGTGCATGGTTGTAGTGAAGGTAAAAAGTAGTACCATTGTCAACCTGAATATCATCATCATCACCAACAGCCACACTCCCATCACCAACAGTCTCTCCTTCCTACACACAATGCCCACACATACACAGACACAGCATCCCCTCTTCCTCAGCAAACCCACAAGCATTTCCTATCAGTAAACCCATCTACATCTGTCTGCTACTGCCTTCACAATCTCTGATGTCATTCTGCTCTCAAGTAGAGCATCAATTTTGGCTTCTGGCCGTGAGCTTTCAACAAGTTCCCACAACTGCAGCACGGTATAAACCAGTTGAGACCACTGACATCCTCTCTCTCTCTCTCTCTCTCTCTCTCTCTCTCTCTCTACTCTTGTTGCAGAATTGAAGCTCAAGAGCAGCAGGAAAGAGGGAGGGGCAGAGGACCAACCTCATGCTGAGGAGACGCAGCGGCCTCATCATGTGCATAGTCCACGATGCTGCTGCCTGCAGCTTCTCCGTCGCCGGGAGTCGCTGTCGTCAATGGAGGAGGTGAGGCAGCAGCATCCTCCACGTCGTCGTCGGAATCCAGATCCCCATAGACAACGGACAGGAGTGCGATGCCCTCCGCATCGCGCCTGCCTGCTGCCATCCCTAGCAAGAGAAACCTAGGGTTGCAACAGAAGGAAAAGAAAGCTCGAGTTCTGTCAGTGTGAGTACACACATACACACAACAGCCTACCAGCAGTTGAAGCTCCTTCCTTCAGAAACCTTCCCTCACTTCTGATGGGTTGTGGGCGATGGTTAGATACTGTAGAAGAGCTTGGCCGAAGAGAAACAACGCCTCCTCCTCGACGACAATAATGTCCAGGTGCTAGGTTTAAGCTTGCAATCAGCAAGCAAGGTTTAGCGTTTGATGAGGAGCTCGACTGAGAGTCGCCGTAAGCAAGTGTTGCGGACCTCGTTGGTGCGGTCCAGCATCTCTCTCTCTCTCTCTCTCTCTCTCTCTCTCTCTCTCTCAGTGGCTTAGATGGCTGGCTTTGTACAGGGACAAGCTGAATTATGGAAATCAAGCTCTCTACCCTCAAAAGCTTGTTGCTGCAGATGAGAAGGACTCGAGCTTCTTTTCAGACAAGGTACCGCAAGATGTGATACCTTGCGACACATCTGGTAAGGTACTCTCGAATTTGTCTCGACATTTCTATTGATTAGCCATCAACATCTTGAGTGCTAGCTATCAACATGACCAGTTATGCAGCAGCATCAGATGAATTCCTAACTGTCAACATTCAACTGGCCCTTGGCTCTAGCAACTGCAAGCTGCAAGAAAGCACAAGGCATCACATCTTGTGACATCCTTGCCTGGTATTCATTGCTGCCAATATTCAACTGGCCCTCGGTTCCAGCAACTGCAAGCTGCAAGAAACCACAAGGTATCATGACATCTTGACATCCTTGTCTGGTTGGATTTGCAGTTAATGATGTCCTTCCCAAAGATGCTTGACCAATTCTGCAGCAGCAGCACAGATGAATTCATTGCTGCCAATATTGAATTGGCCCTTGGCTCCAGCAACTACAAGCAGCAGAAAACCAGAAGGTATCACATCTTGCAACAACTTGCCTGGTATCCATTGCTACTGATTTTGAACTCGCCCTTGGCTGCTCCAGCACCTGCAATCTGCAAGAAACCACAAGGTACCATATCTTGCCCGCCAGTCATTGCTGCCAAGGTTCAACTGGCCCTTGGCTGCTCCACACCCACAAGCTGCAAGAAACCACAAGGTATCACATCTTGTCACAACTTGCCCAGGGTAGGATTTGCAATTCATGATTGTCCCTTCCAAAGGCGCTTGACATTGCATGGTATATGTCCTGGTTCCTCCCACAACAGCAATTTGGCCTAGATCTAGATTCATTGCAGGTTTGTTTGGGGGCATGTTCACAGTTTTCGATTGGCTATGTCTCTTGAGTCCTAGCCAACAACAACATCATGTCCAAGTCTGTCCCTTTGTTCCAGAACAAAGGAACAGAGAAACTCTGGACACAGATTGCATACACCTAAAAGGGTTTGCCCATTCTTATGGGCTGATTATTCTATACTGTCTAATGGTGATGCAGTCTGTGAGTGGTCATTGCAACTTGTCACTGCTATTTGTGATCAATGTGACAGTTTAAATCAAATGAGGTTTGAAGGTTACCAAGAATCACATCAACATTGCGCACACAAACTTCTTCTTCTTCTTCATACCACTTTCCAATATCAAAAGGTTGATTCAAGCTCAACTCATTTTTTGTGGTACAATATTCTACCCCATCTCTGCATGACCATTGAATTCTTTCTGCACAAAGGACATCATCAACCCCCAATTTCAAGCCACAATACATGGATGACAGGCCTCTAATTCCTGTAGACAACTACATAGCATGTTCTGAGCAGGGCAGCTACAGCCCCTACTGTGGCTGTTCTTATCAACCTCCTAAAAAAATAGTTAGGTCAGTAGATAGAAATAGCTAAAGAGGTAGATAGACTACAAGCTGTAGCTAAAGGCAACAAACACGTAATCCATAGTGGGGGCATCTGTTTTCAAGTGTATAGCAAATGAATAGAGTTAGCCCATGGTGTTCCAATGACTTCAGAGTCAGGTTCAAAAAGTGACAGGATGGGAAATGTAGGTTGACAGAAGTAAATGCTATTCAAAGTGAAGTCAGTCTATTCTAGGATTCAGAAGAGGAAAAAAAGTTGTAATCAATTTGGGTGCAGAGGCTCTGCAATCTGTACTCTTGTATCAAACAGCAAGTAAGCAAATTTCTTGCAACATTCATTTAGCCCATTGTTCTTACAAAATCCCATGAGCAATCCTGGGCTGCAGTTCAGAATGTAGGGTGCTGTCCAATTCCAAGATCAGTTTTGTCATTCAATTTTCAGCCTTCACTCCCAACTATACCTTGAGACCTAGGGCACAATTGAGGGCACAGAATGGAAGCTAGATATTTCAAATGCTTGAAAGATGAAGGAGACAGATGGGGAAATCTTAATGAATTGCTTGAACAACTTCCACATATTGAACTGCTTTGAGACTATGAGATGGAATTCACATATGGTTGTTGCAATCACTATGGCAACAAGTCCCCACCTGTACATTATCATTAGTACCCTCCAATGTTGTGTTGTGCTCATCTGCAGAAGCTAACAAGATCCATCTACTGTCCTCCTGGCGATTGACACCACCATCCCCCTGTAAATTTGAAAAGACATTAAGTATTGATCCAATAAAAGCTGTCTCACAAATCTTTGTTAGTATGTTCTCTATGGGGATGCAAGAGCAATTCAAAGTGTGCAAGCCTATGGACTTTCCAACAATGGTTGCTTCAAGAAAAATGTCTTGTGTGTGCAAAATTCATTATCACAAACTTCCACATTATGTGGAACATCTGATCGTGTATGCTAAACTGATTCAATAGAGGTGAGCAGCATAAATGAAAAAAAACAGGTAAAAAAGAGCAAACCCTTGCCCTAAACCCTCAATTGTGTAGGAAGTTCAAGTATTTTACAGAGAGCTGAAATCTTCTTAGGACAACTACCTATTGATCACTCCTTTTGTCATTTTCCTCACCTGAGCTTGGTTGGATGCTGGCAACATCCCACTTCCAGCAGTTTTCTTACCAGACCACGTTGCAAAGAAAAACTGTTATTGGGAAGACAGTGGGGAAGACAGTTGACATACCAGCAGCAATGTAAGAATCTCCAAAATGAAAAGGCAGGTCTCAATCTTCATACACCCGGCACTCATCAGCCTCTGGTGCCTCCTTGCAAAATTCCACCAGAGGATCAACTCCTTTGGACTGTTCTCTGGTCCGCCTATGTGCAACTTCAGCTGAAAGCTCCTCTACTTTATCCCAGGCAACTCTACATTCTCCTGAAGTCTCATCAGCCACACAGACCTCTTGAGCCTCTGCGATGCTCTCCTCAACCTGTGTCATTCAAGCAGGAAATGATCAGTGATTGTGGACAGAGGATGGAGAGAGAATCTCTCCCTCTCCATCAGATGTACCTGAAGAAGAGCAGGCAAAAAAGCATGACAAGACAAGGCAAATTTTGCAATGCTTGTGAACCCATCCTCCAAGCTATTGTAGAAGGACAAAAGCAATTTCTGACTTCCCTACGGTGAGGACTCCCTGATTGCGATTTGCTTCACCAAAGGATCTGACAAGGACTGACCTGAAACACGCTTAGGAAAACGAGAGCATTACAAAGGAGCGAGGAGTGGCAAAATCCGAGATCTACAATCGAGTCGCTAACAGTTACGCCTGAAAGACCATGTTCATCGTCTTCCCACAGACGGTTTCTCGCATCAACTTTGTTTCCCTCAGACGTACGCTCCTAGAACCCGGCCTCTCTACGTACCTGTTCATACAGTTTGTCGAGGTTGGTGACAGAGCCCCCGGGAGAAGCCATTGCGACTACGGGAAACTTCTTATGGACGACGATGATACTCATGGTATTGACACGGAGCCGGGTCGACAAGAATGGACACGCAGGTCGTGGTGCAGCAGTCGATCTTATTGACAGCAACTGGGAGGACGAAGAAGAAGAAGAAGAAGAATCCGCCTGTGACAACGTCGCAGCACTAAGCGCCAAGCCAACAGAAGAAGCCGTCGTCAAGGAAGACGCCATGTTGAGAGAAGATGCCATTGCAGCCGACAGAGAGAAAGCCACGGATCCAAAAAACCTGGTCGGCCGGCCGGCCGAGAAGTCGAACAAACAACACAAAAACAACGTCTAAATCGAAGCTCCAAGCTTATGAATTCTCGAAAAAAAAAACAACAACAACAACAACTCCAACAAAAAAATCAAAATACCGTGTGTTCTGAAGGCAAGAAACAAAGCTCGATTATGGCAAGAGAAATCAGAAAACACTGCGCCCGGGGAAAGCGAGAGACGCGAGAGAGAACGCGAAGGAGAGAACGCGAGCGCCGAGACAGAAGATGAGAGCACGCGCAGAGCAGTCGCATTTGCACGCATCCCCGGCGTGCAGGCCGCAAACGGATAACTGTATTCATCCAACGACATCCACAGATTATGGATCTATGGTAGTGTCCAGCTTCCGCCTTCGTGGATGACAAGTGCATGAGGAAGCCTGTTGTCCATGATTGTGCATAATTGTGGAACCCTCCAGCCAAAATGATTGAATCTTTGTGAACATTCATTCATTCAAGGCCACAATTCATTCATTCAACCCAATGCAAGGTGGCCAAAGCGAACTAGCACCCACAAATGCACCAATTTGAATGGATGTTAGTTGGATATGTTTTCTTTTTCATCGATACGTTTAACCCTTTAACCTTCCAACGATGATGAAAAGTTAACCTCAATTGCATTAGGTATTACACTAGGTGCACAAACACATATTTTATATATTAATTCAGCAAGTCAGTTTGTCTGTAAGTCAGTGACAGTGACTCCAGTAACTGCTGTGAAATTTTCAGGCGACTTTTCCTTTTGGTAAATTTCTCAGGTCCCAATTAAAATTGACTACGGCTCAACCTTTTAATAAATTTCCAGGTCCCAATTAAAACTGCGACCTTTTTTCCTTTTGGTAAATTTCCAGGTCCCAAATTGCAGCTTTTCCTATAGAGTCATTATTAGGTAGAGGGAAAGATACAGGTACCCGAGGTGACTAACTAACCACGTGTTGAGATCCGAAACGTCGACTGACATCTTAATCGACGGATTACTACTACACAACGGACTCCAAAATCCAAGTGCCAAAAGCGTTGCCTGATCGACCTTCCCTCCCTCTCCGGAACGCTTTGGGAATTAACTTGAAATAACACACATGTGCATTATGCACAGGGTTACCACTAGTTGCAATATATGTGTTCGAGGTTCATTCCAAAAGTATTAGCCAACATGTAAGGAGAGGCTTAAAGCAAAGGTACCTCACAAAATGCAATACCTCCATTGTTTTGAAAACTTTAATTGTAAATAACAATGTGGTGAGTTGACTACAATATCTTCATATCAATTACAAACTTCAATCAACAATGGCAAAATCCTTAAAGGAGTGCAACAACTCCATTGTTTTACCAACTGACGCGCTCCCAAGTCACGGGGTGAAACCCACTTGAAGGTTTCACAAAGTCAAGTTGCGGAAAGTTGAGACTTGGTAGCACGCTCCTAGCTTCCAACTTTAAAAAGGGGTAGAGGGTCGAGTTGGGAGCCCAGGGATTAGACTAGGAAGAGGGACTAGCTTAGCTCGTGTGAATCTGCATCTAAAAACCAACCAAAACGGGTTAGTTTAGCATTCGGGACACCCTTGGGTGTTGGGACTTGCCACGGGCACTTGGACACACAAGACTCACCACGGCCCAGACTCGGGGGAAGCCACCACCTTCCCCCATATAGTAT
>Ga0116227_10003046_pt1 | contig 37612 bp, 33 predicted proteins | sample S1TSphgellanicum_FD_89693 | JGI IMG/M metagenome (GOLD analysis project Ga0116227, IMG submission 89693) | Host-associated microbial communities from peat moss isolated from Minnesota, USA - S1T2_Fb - Sphagnum magellanicum MG | ecosystem: Host-associated > Plants > Peat moss > Unclassified...
GAAAGTTGTGAACAATTCTTCCCCCCTACCATTAAAAAAAAATTTTAAAATATAAAAAAATAATATTTAAAAAAAAAAAAAATATTTGATGAAAAACCCCAAAAAAAAAAAAAAAAAAAAAAGATTTATTATTATTCTATATTTTTTATAGGACTAACTTTAGTTATTTTTCTTTGAAATGTGTTGAATATTATTAATGTTTTGGATATGTAAAAAACCTTCAACAAATTTTGTAATGTATTTGGAGGGCTCATATAAAGCAAAAGCAAAATGCCCACATTAGCTTTTTTAAAAAAAAAATTCCCATGAAATTCCCTTAGAGGCACGAAATCCATGTGAGAACGTGAGAACCAAGTTCTCAAAAACCAAAAACGTGTACTATGAAACAATCAAGGGTCAAGGTCAAGGTCTAAGAAAAAAGAATTGCAGTGAGAAGGAAGAGAAGCGCGAGGAAGAAGAAGAAGACGAGGACGAAGAGGAAGAAGAAGAAGCGGAGCTCGGTCGATCGGTAGATTGCGTGAAGTGGATTTGATTCTGTTTTCTTGGCCTTATGGATGGATCCGGTGGCAGAGAAGAAGAGGACGTGCACATGGATGCTGGAGATGGAGGAGGAACTGATTCAGCTGCTGTTGGCGCTGCTGCGATTATGCATTCCTCTACAGATTATACGCAGTACAATGTTTATGGGCACTTGATCGAGGTGCCTAGCAAATACTGTCCTCCTATTCAGCCTATCGGCCGTGGCGCTTATGGCATTGTCTGGTTAGTCCTCCAGGATCTGTTCTTCTTCGTTTTTCTGTACGTGGGTTTTCATGTCTATAGCCAACAATTGTGTGCGTGTGTGTGTGTGCGTGTTCTGTTCTGGTTTGTTGTCTGGTGGTTGTGTGTTGCGGAGGTTCTGATGAAATATTCTTCTTTTGATATCACTTTGTATGGCGGAAATTGTCTGGTTGGAGAGTGTTTTTTTTTCTTCCAGTTTCTTGCTCTTCTTGTCTACGAACTGCCGTTGCTTTTGCTGCGCCATGTCTCCCTAGTACCGGATTCCCTGGGCTTCAGCGAGTGTGGGTGCATATCGGCCTAGATTTGTACTTTGCGACTCTTGAAAAATCCGGCCTCTGTTTCTGAGGCTTGCACCCGTGCAGAATTCTGGGATTATATTTAGTGTGCACATCGCCGCGCAGAGACTTGCTCTTCGTACCGACACTCTTGACGCAGTAGTGGGGGGGGTTTTGGTTTTAGAGAAGTGTGCGCATCGCTAATTAAGACAATGGTTGCGGACAGTTTTTCAAACTTCCTGCAATTTTGGTCTTGGAATTCAAGAACTGTCAACTGGATGGAGGTTTTTATTAAAGCTTCCCTTCTTTTCTGTCTTCCAATTCTTGTTCTACACACTTGTCTCCTGTTCCTGCGACTCTCGCAGTACCAGCAGACACTTCTTAGCTCAGATGATTGCAAGCACATTCTGCATACTACACCGAAGAAAGTCTTCAATCTTCTTCCTCAGGCTCAGTTCTCATAGGCTTTTGCAAATCCCAAGTTGGGACTTTTACTCATCTGAATGCCATTCATTCTCCAAACAGTTACTATTGAAGACCTTATTGTACAAGGGGAGCCTTTTATTCATGTCAAAGAGCTCAAGTCTGCCTATCAAACCCAAGATGTCTTTCAGATCTTCAACCTCAAGAGATCTCTTTCTCTCTGTACTGCCTCCACTTTGCAGACCTGCAATGGGGAAAAACAATTCTGTAAGAGCAGCTCCACCCATACTCGGCATTTGGCCCTGCAACCATATTTTTCCCATCCAAGATATTTAGTGATTCCAAGCCCCACCCATAAACATGAACCTGGGACAGTAAAAGGTCAGAACCTACTAATAACAATCCACCCAGATGAATCCATACATCTGACCAATCAAGAGCTGGTGTTCAATTGTGCTCCAGCTTTTGCCAGCCTCAGCATATTGAGCAAAAATGCTGAGCCATAGTCATTTTGCTGTGCCTGTTGGCCAAATTTTTTACAGATTTTCATCCGAAATATTTTGTGCAGTGTATTGGTGGAGATGCTCTTATGTGTTCTGAAGTCTTAAGCCAGTTACTTAAGTGCTAGATCAGTTGAGTATGGTCAACGGTCTCACCGTCCAGAGAGTAGTGAACCCCACCAGTAAAGGATTTTCATCCTTGAAAGCTTTCCGTGTCTAACTTTCCTGAAGCAAGGTTTTGAGCTCAAGAGACAACATGATTTATGACCCTTTGACAAGCTGCTGTTGTCTCCTTCCTAAGTTTTACCGAACTGAAAGCTGCTGAGTGCTTCTGAAGTTTTATCATAAGTGAAAACTTATGGGAACAAGTCTATTTGATCCTCTTAACCTCACAGAGGATGAGAACATTAAACATGAGATCCTCCTTTTTGACCTGTAGCTCTGCCACGAACAAGGAGATTGGGGAAGAAGTGGCAATCAAGAAAATTGCCACTGCATTTGCCAATAGGATTGATGCAAAGCGAACATTGCGAGAAATCAAGATTTTGCGGCACATGAATCATGACAATGTATGCTTCACTACATCTAGTTTGTAGTTCAGCTTCCAATTGCAGATATGAAAGACATTATAACTATTCCCTCCTCAGTTTGAAGTGTCCTCCCATGCTTCCCACTAAAAGTATTGGAAAGAACCTAGATAGATGTATGTGCTTTTTCCACTTCTCTACCAAAAAACAGCTTTGCAACTGCAAGATAGTGATTGCAACTTAGAGATCTTACATCATCTATAGAGAGAGCTTGACAATCATGACTCAAACAACATCGACATATAACTGCTGAAAAATTGAAACTTTCTTGGCTTCTACTTAGAGTTTCTTCTTTTTGAACAGGTGATTCGCATCAAGGATGTTATTCGACCTCCTAGGAGAGACAATTTCAATGATGTATACATTGTATATGAGATTATGGATACTGATCTTAACCAGATTATCAGGTCCAACCAACCTTTGACTGAGAAACATTGTCAGGTGTGACAGCTATTTCACAATATTGACAGAAAGGGTTTTGTTCTTGACTTTAGTTGCTGGATGTCATTTACTGTTTCACAATAGCAAGATGGCAATCAAATGACAGCATAAGAACATGGTGTGCATAGGATCACTGCAGTTGGGTTATAGTGGATCTAACAGGTATTCAAGATCAGATGTCACGAGTATGAGAATCATCATTCTAATGGGAGTTTGTCATTCCAAGTGCAGTACTTCTTGTACCAGTTGCTTCGGGGGCTGAAGTATGTTCATTCAGCAAATGTTCTTCACCGGGACTTGAAGCCCAGCAACTTGCTTCTCAATGCCAACTGCGACCTAAAAATTGCAGATTTTGGGCTTGCTCGCACTACCTCTGACACAAACTTCATGACAGAATATGTCGTGACACGATGGTACCGAGCTCCTGAGCTGCTTTTGAATTGCTCAGAGTACACTGAAGCCATTGATGTCTGGTCGGTGGGCTGCATATTCATGGAGTTGCTTAATCGAAAGCCTCTCTTTCCTGGCAAAGACTACGTCCAGCAGCTTGTTCTCATTACAGAGGTATTAAGCCTAAATGTTTTTGTCTTCAGGTCATTTGAGTCCAGAAAATTCCAACAGGTGATGCTGCTTGTGCCACCAGAATCACTTGTGCCAGTCCTCCTTTCATAATTTCAGGCATAGTAAAAGGAAGTATTTACAAACCTCTATTTTGCAATTTGAGCCAAAAGCAGTTTGTAGATTCTATTGTCTTCACACAACCAAATCTTGTTTCTTTCCCAACAGCAACGAAGAATCTAATGAAGAATCTTGAGAATTTACTTTTTCTACAAGGGTGTCTGTTGAGCAGCTCAAAGCAGGAAATTGGGTCAGTACTGACATTTGATTAGAGTATCAAAGGGTGATTCATTCAGTCTAATGAGTTTTATGATTCAGAGAGCTCATAGCTCAGTGATAGAATTTTCTGTATTCACTGAAACCAAGAATCTTCTTGTGGAATGCCACCTTTTGTATCTATTTGTGCTATGTCATTGTGTCCACTACCTTTTAGTTGGAAAAACCAAGAGGAGAGACCTGAAATCTTTCTTCACCTTCCTTGAGTTTGTACTTATTGTGCAGAGTAATTTTGGCTCTTCCTGGGAAACTTAATATCCTCTCTGAAGCTTGCCAGTGTTGAAGGTCTCATAATATCTTGCAGAAAACGAGCCTTCAGAGGTTGGAACCTGCTCATGTTCAGATATCTGTTCATGGGTTTGTCAGATCTACATGTCTTCATATGTGGTGGGTTTGAGTTCACTAGGTATGTAACAAGAACATGGGTATTCACTAACTGGCCATAAAATTCTTGATTGCAGTTGATAGGTTCTCCTCAGGATGATGAGCTTTCATTCTTGCAAAGTGAAAATGCAAGACGCTACATTCACCAGCTTCCTAGGTTTGCACGCCAACCATTGGCAAAGAAGTTTAAAAACCTTCAACCTGCTGCTGCTGACCTTGCTGACAAGATGCTGGTCTTTGATCCAGCCCGTCGCATTACAGGCTAGCACTTCATCTTGCTCCTGTTATTTGCATTGTCTTTTTGTGGTGCAACTTGTGGTCTTGTGTGGTACTGTTCTTTCTATTCATTCAATGTATTCTCACCTTGACTCAGCAATAGTTTGAAGCAAATGATTCCTTCATCAATGATTTGGGCCAGAGCAGTAGTGGTGCAATTTGCTTGTTCTTCAGCTGCTAAACTACATTGATGTTTGGGAACTATGCAGTTGCCGAAGCTTTGAGACATGAATACTTGGCTAAGCTTCATGATATCAATGATGAACCAGTCTGTGAACAGACATTTGAATTCGACTTTGAGCAGCCCTCATTAACTGAGGAACACATCAAGGAGCTTGTCTATATGGAATCACTTTCATTCAATCCACTTCCACCCACGATGAGATAGAATTGGACCAAGAGAAAGTCTTGGTTCAAGAAGAATGCAGACACATGATGGTGTGCCAAACTTCATGGTTATATCAGCTTTTGTCTTATGTTTTATTCTCCATGCCTTGTCAGTGGGGAATCATGTCATCATCCTCTATGTTCAACAAATTGTAATGCTCTTGACAAAAATTTGGCCTTGTTTGCAGTTTGTGACCCTGACGCCTCAAGGTATTTGTGTCATCATATAGCTATTAGTGAAGCCCAGGCCATGTTTTATTTTTATTTTTTCCCGCTTTTGTTTGAACCAAAGCTCGAGTGATTCTGTATTAACAAGACTTCGCTGCTATACTGGCACATTGTACTGGAAGATCTTGTAAGGCCATTTCAAAAAACCCTACACTTCTTTCCTTCAATGGTTTGTCTTGACCATTCAATTTCTTTCCAAAATGTTTAGGAACAACTAATTTTTTGGTGAGCAAAAATACAAGATCAAAATGTCTTCCAGGAGTGGCAAGTGATTCTATGGCATTTCTCTTCTCCAAGTACTACTCAATCCACAGTATTTGAATTTTTTCCTTGGGAATTTTTTTCTCAGTACTTGTGGATCACACAAGATCACTGGATCTGCAACCAAACAGGGAACTGCTGATAGTGCCACAACGAGGTGTTGGGAAGCTTCATGCCATTCCTTGCAAACTATGATGGGATGCCCATGGGCCAGCATAAACAATGCGAGAGACTCTGTGGAGTTCCTTTGGAGTGCTGAGTCAATTGTTGTTGGCTTGGCAAGAGGCGGTGAGAAATGTTCTAGCCAACACTAGGTATGTCCTGTTGAAAGCATATGCTCTGAAATCAAATTTTGGCATCCGCCCAACTACCTAGTGCCCATTTAGTCCTTCTGTTTTCAAATTCCACAAAGCAAAATCAAGTGAAATGGATAGTACAAACCTTGTCCAAAACAGCCTGCCTCATCAGAAAAGAAAGGGACCCTGAATTGGGAGATCAGGACTGAAGGACATATGACTGAGTCATGAAAGCAATGCAGTTAATCGTTAAAATCACGGCCAAGCAGTTATCCATCACTCCAGAATCCACCTTTGTAGTGATGCTAGGAATGGTGTACAAGAGACAATACTGCCTGTTATGTGGAGATGCTGAGCAGTAGCACCATCTCCTCGTTTGCACTCTCTCTCTCTCTCTCTCTCTCTCTCACACACACACACACACACTGCCGCCTTCTTACTTTCTTACCCACTTCCAAACAAGATCCCTGAAAATGGGTCTGTGCATTGCATCATTCTAAGGGTTGTGGGAGAGAGTGAAGACAAACATGGGGATGAAATTGTTAAGAAGAGATTTGTGCAAATCATGAAACAATGTTCCTCTTTCTAGAATGAAAGATACTACTTACTACAATTGGGGTTTTTGCTTGTTAGTTCTCCAAGAGAATGAGTATCCTTGACTTATAAGTGAACAAGGTTCTTGCATTGTGGTTATTATTTGATGGAAGAAACTACAACCACAACAATGAAAACACCTCAGCAACGTCCAGAAGTTATAGTCATGATTGTTAAAGAGGTAGTCTTGATTGAATTGTAATACACAAATTTTGGATGATTTATGTGGATCTGACATTTGGATTACAGGAAATTGTAATAATTTATGACTAACAATGGGGTCCATCTTACACCTAGTCTTTTTGTCTCTTTGTATTTAAAACCACATGAATACTTCCCATGTTATTCTATATTCTGTTTTTTCCAAGAGGTCATGGTCGAATTATTGACCATGAACTGTGCCTCCCACTTCAGTGCAGGCTGTGTTACACATGGTATTTGCATGATAACATCCTTAGTCATGAAATGGGCAATATAGGTTGCTTTCAGTGGCACATGATAGCTAAAAAGTCATTTTTCTGCAAGATTATTTTCTTTTTGTTTCAAACTTGGCTCAATGTGTCCAATATTTTGATGATTTGAGTTGGAGTTTTAACTCCTGAGGAGTCATCATTTGTTTTCATGCTCCAATAAGAACTTTCATTCATAAAACACGGAACTTTGTATTGAACAATTAGATTTCTATCATTTCTGTGCACATTTGATGTCCTGATAGTCATGTTCTGATTTCTATTCATGATTTACGACCCTGTTCTATTGGGGTCAGTTTGTCACCAGTTTCCTACAACTGAGTCACCAATTACACAATTAGATTGAATCCTTTTTGAGATGATCACTAATGATGCATCATGCTACATCAGAAAACTGAAACAAAAGAAACACCAGTTTACAGGAAGCCAAAAAACATTTCTTGATGGTGAATAAGACTTGCACATAAACATGGCCAATGAAAGTTCACAACTGGGCTTTGGTCCAATTAGCATTGCATTTTATGACCCTTGAAAGCAAAAGCCCCAAAAAAATTTACAGTATCGAGTGATGACACAAAAGGTCAGCATGCATCTCTGACAATACATAAACATTACAATTGATTACAGAAAACTTTAGAATTTCAAAAGCAATTTCAATTCCAAAAAAACTGTTCTGTAAAATCTAGTGATTTCAATCAACCGAGCATTCACAATGCTGAGCAATGATCGCATTTGTGCACAACAATTATACAGTGAAGTATCCAAAGCTTCAGCTGAAGCCTCATATTTGTAATGCATCAAAAACTATAAATACCAGACTTCGCACTTTTGGCTTTATAGTTTTATGAATTTCATTTTCAATTAAAAGTTGTATACACCATCACAATTACCATTTTATGTTCATTCAATATTACATAGCAGGGACACCTTGAGCATCACTATAGGTCCAACTACACAGGATATCAGGAAAAGTTACATTGCTATTCACAAAGTCATAATGTGAAGCATTCTTCAGTCTCTCCCAGTAAACAGTTTCTGGTTGGCAGCAACACTGGTGCAGCATTCATAGTTAGAAGGTGAAACACTTACTAGGAACTCCTGCTTGGTTTTGCCTCCATGTAACATAGTCTATTCCAGCTCATTCAAGAAGTCCGCATTGTCAACAAAGACCTGTAGCAGTCAAAGTTCCTGGGTTAGTACATATAAGAAGCTGCAACCATGAGGGGTTGTATAGAAGCTACTAAGTACAATTGCTTGACTATTGGTATCTATATAGTTGCATTTCCTATTTATTCAGACTTGCTGAAAATCATTCATTAGAAAGTCGAACATGCAATGTAAACGGGTCTAAATAGGATGATGATAATCAATTACCGATTTCCAACCATCAGGGTCAAGGCATGCAGTAATTTTGGTGTTAATTCCAGGTAGGGGGCCAGGCTCACGAGTGACCTTTCCCCCAGCTGCCTTGATAGCAGCTGCTGTCTTATAGACATCATCAGTACCTATTGCAACCTGTAAACACAAAACATATTGCACATTCAGTTAAGTTTCATTTAGTTCAAGAGTCCAGGCATCTTGACAAGACCATACTTTAAAACTGCCATTTCCCTCTTTGAGACTTAAGAAGAGCTTCTGTACATAGGATATCCTTTCAATACTTGCAGTTTTTGTCCTACAAGCAAGCTAGTACAACATCTCTTGTTAACATTTATGCATACTCACCAAAATTATACCCTGCATGTAAGCAAAGAAACACCTGAATAATTCATGACTCACTACCTGGGCATACGCATTCCCCTTGGTGTACTCTGTGACACCATAGTTGTAAGTCAGCTCCAACACTGTTGTCTTCTTTTCTTCCTCGCCATAGCCTATCATTGCCAGTGTATACTGCATGACATAGACCCAGACAAAAGGTTGCAGACCAAGTTCCCATGTTAGGCTGCAAAGTAAATCAAACATTTAAGACATTGAAGACATTAGATTGCAGTGCATGCTTCACTTCAAGAAGATATTATTCTACTACTTCAAATATTTATAAGGTACATGCAGGGTTCCAGGGAGAGAGCAGCAAGAAAGCTTACAAACCTTATAGTCAGGATTGTCAACCTTCCGAAGCAGCTTCAGCCCGAATGCCTAAATGGAATATTAAAAACACCAACCACGTCAGTATCAACGGTTAGAAGGCACATGTTTTGAATAGAGAAGACTTCACAAAACTGAAGAGACCATTAAAAGTGGGTTGCAAATCTAGGAAATGCGTCTAATACTTCAAACAGTACCAGATGGAGAAGAAACTAGCAGACAGCTTGAGGGAACTGAGGAAATTCAGACAAAAGTGTTTTATATTGACATGGCTATGAAAAGGACTCAAATGAACCATGGTAACACAGAGATCTCAAACTGTAACCATTACCGTCTCATAGAAGGCAATGGAGCGGTCAAGGTCACCAACACGAAGCATCACTTGGCACAATGGTTCTGGTGTAGGCTCTCTCTGAAGTAGTTCAAATTTGTAGACAGTTGGATCCTCGACAAAGGCAATTACTGATTTGCCTCCCTTCACTGGACCAGGCTCACGTGTGACTTTGCCTCCCTTGGCTTTAACAAGATCCACAACCTTTTGCACCTGTTGAAAATAGCAGAAGTTCCTGAGATGCACTCTACTAGTAATGTCAGAGATGCTCTCTTCAAGGGAAAAAATCAGAAGGTCTTGTTGTTACATTGGAAAAAAATGTCTTGTACATTTCAGACCACACAGGTTGCTTTAAACTTAGTGTAGGGATGGAGAACACAGCAGACATGAATGTTGTTTAAACCTGTGGTATCAAACTTTGGGTTATGGAGAAAACATCCACTTACATCCTCAACTGCTATCCCAAAGTGACCAAATCCTTCACCAATGTCATATTCTTCCACCCCATAATCTGTACAAGAAGACAAATAGGCATCACCAATGAAGAAAGAGTACTGCAATATAGGTGATGACAGGAGTGAAATATCCCTTGGTCAAGGCAAAGATGCAGCTATTCACATATCCTCCTCAGGATTGCAAGTTACAGGGCAGACAAATAAACCTGACAACAACAGGAGAGAATAATTGAAATTTCAAGGTCAGGGTTGTGTGTAGACAAGGACAAAAAATCCAAAGACTTGACATGGTGCCATATCAGAGAGAATGGTCTCCGTATGTCAGCTGACACACTTCAGTGATTTTCAAACAATTCAAAGAGTAAGAAGGTCAGATGATATGAAGAGGGGGCAAAAGCTGATGAAAAGCCTAAATTGTGTTTAAACCTATGGTGTTCATCACCCAAAAAGACTCAAGACCTCTTGAGGATTGACTAGCTGAAGGACATGAACCACCCAAAAAGCCTCAAGCCCTATCAAGAATTGATTTGCTGAAGGACATGAACATTAGTAGACAGAGATATTGTTAAAAGGAGGGCAGCTTACTGTATGTCAACTCCACTACAAAGTGTGAATTCTCTGGACCATAACCAAGAAATGCATTGGTATATTTCTCTTCAGGGATGTCCCGTTTCCTGAGGAGCTTCATCCCAAGGCACTCTGTGTAAAATCTGCAGATGACAACAGAGTGCAAATCAATCATGGTCACCTCCAATATATGCAATTGTACATGTGTTTTAACAGATGTTCAAAGAGTCAAAGAGCCAACTACTACATGTGAATGTTGAGGTGTAAGACTTGAGTGTGGCATGAGTATCTGATAGCCATTGACATGTTCAACAACCGAAATAGACTACTGCTAATGTCACGTTTATAATCAGGTGCTTAACTTGCTACAGCACATGCTACTCTACACTGCACTGATCACCCAACAATGTAGTCAGCTGTGTTAGGTCTGAAGTTTTTTTAAAACATCCCTAACACATGTTGTGAGCATGCATACTTGATTGTTTTCTCAAGGTCTCCGACACGGTAAACAACATGGAGCAATCGGCGATTGTCCTTCTTGACCCATTCTAGAATATTGTTCTGGGTTGTTGCAGTTTCTGCAGCAGCTGCAGCTGCCATGTCCCTTCGATCTGAAGCTTGGATAAAGCTTGGAGCCCTGGGCCACAATGCTGGTGATCGATTACCTGCATGCTCCAAAGTCACTCTGCTCAAACCCTCCCTGCTTTCGGCATTGTAACCAGATGTTCCACATTACCAACGCACTTGAAGCTTCACCAATAGCATCTCACTGAGCCAGTACTGGATAGACAGTTCCTAGGAGAAATCTCAGAAAAACAGGGGTTCTGAGAATAACAGCTCACTTAAGCGATTCCCAAAAGAACGGCCACACACACAAGACCTAACGAACCTCCGGGGAAGAACAAGAAAAGGAAAGAAACGCTACAAAATCAGCTTCACATAGAATACTCTCTCTCTTCTTCTGGAAAAACATGACCTCTATTGCACAGAGTCAATAGATCTCATTTACCATGACCTAAGAGCCTCAAATTCCAACCGAAACCATCCTCAAAAAAAATTAAAAACGACAAAATGCACACACATCGGACACCAAAACGATACACAGATCACAAACTCAACAACAAAAGAGAATACAAGAAAGACATGTCGACAGCTTTTGTAACTTCGCAAATTACAAATCGACTCCAGACCAAAACCCTAGAAGACAAAAGGAGCAACCTCAAAACCAGGAGAAAGAAAAGAAAAAAAAAAAAACCGGCAAAGAAACCAAAGAAAGAACGAATTAAAAAGAAAACCAATAAAATCAAAAAATAAAATGTGCACTTACAGCGAGTGATGGCGGGATGAAACCTGGGAGCGAAGCTTGTACAGAGCTGCGAGGAGAGAGCAACGAAAGCACGCGAGGGGCAACGGGGTGCGACGACGACGAAGGAAGGTAAGAAAGCGAGAGTGGAAGCGAGCGCAACAGCCATTGGGGTTAAGGTTTGTACCTACCCCCAAGTCTCTGCTCTCCTTTAGTTCTCGTAAAAAGGAACAACAAGAAAGAAATTATCGTTTCTGTTTTTTTCCTTTGCATTATTTCTTGAGTGCAGGTGGTAGGTACCTAGTACCTACCTACCTACCTACCTCCTTGCCTTCCTTTGTGGCCCCATTTGGCTTCGACACTTGTTCCATACTCAGCCTAGACACCTCCTCTCCCCTACACCTACTCCTCTTCCCGCCTTTGTGCCATTTTAGTAAAATTACACTACAGAGTAAAAGCACTCCCTCCCTCGCAACCAGTCTCATTGGGCGGTTCTCCAATGGTCACCCGGTTCTCAACCTGTGGCACCACCACATATGAGAACCGGTCATGAGATTCGGCTCGTTTTTTTCCCCCTTTAATTTGAGAACTTTATATAAGTTCTCTCATAAAAACCTACATCCAGTTCTCAAGGGTCATGTGTCAAATTAGGGTTTTTAAATCATAGCCATTGGCTAGAAAGGTGAAGGCACTATTTAAGGTTAGGGTTGGGGAACAATTGTAAAAAGAGCCTAAGCTTCATTTTTCCCAGGTTTGTTGTTTTTTTGTTTTTGGCAAGTGTCTTGTGTGTTGGATGTTTTTGCTCTTTTTTGTGTTATTGTTGTTACTCTTCTTGCGTTGATGTTTTTGCCATGTGTATTGTTGTTGCTTTTCTTGCGTCAATGTTTTTGTCATGTTGTTGTTATTATTTTCATGTGGTCTTATTCCTTTTGTTGTGTTGGTGTTGTTGCTCTTTTCACATGGTCTTACTTTTCTTGTTGCGTTGATAGTGTTGTTCCTATTGTGTTGGCAATGTTGTTTTTTCTTGTTGGTGTTATTGTTACGTTGGTATTACTGTTTTTTTCACATGCTTGTGTTGTTGTTTGTTTCATGTTGGTGTTACTATTTTTTTTGAATGGTCATGTTTTTCATGCATGATGTTGTTTTTATTATTGTTGCATTAATGTTATTTTCTTCACATTAGTGTTGTTGTTCTTCTCACAATTGTGTTGTTTTTCTCATGTGGTCCCATTGTTGTTCATGTGTTTGTGTTGTTATTTTTGTGTTGATGTTGCTATTCTTGTCGTATTAGTGTTCAAATATTTTTTGTCCTAGGCTTTTGTTGTTATTATTCTCATGTTGGTGTTACTATTCCTTTGTGTTAGTTTGGTTTCTCCCCTCTTGTCCCATGCAAGTTGGAATTTGGAGCACTAATGTGGTTTGTTTTATTTCGAATTTTATTGTTTTATTTATAAGATTTATCTATACTTTCATTTTTTTATACATTTAATTACAAATTGTATCTTGTTTTGTAAATGTTTGAAAGATTTAATAATTTTAAACCCTAACAAATAATTTTTACATAAGTAGGTAAAAAAGTAGGACATACTTACTTATTTGAGTAGGTAAGTAGGTAGGAAAACACAAGATTAAAATGAACTAAAAAATAATCATTAAAAATATTTTTTTAATTTGATATTTAGACTTTAGGGTTATTTTGAGTTCATCCCAAAATGATACATGTATTCTAATGTGAACACATAAAATAACACACATTCTTTATATAATTTGTAACATGGGATTCAAATTCAAAGCATATGGGTTAAATTTTTTAGTTGTTCCTTAATTACAAATTGAGATGCAACTATCAAAACATTTTCCCACATGCTTTGAACTTGTTTTTCAATATGTAAGTTATACAATTAAATTAATGATGATAATTAAATATGTGAATTACTTATTTAATATTTAATTATTTGAAATAATGATTTGAGCTATTTGTTTGAATTAATTAACTAATGAGTTAATTATTTAAATTGATTAATTAAATTCAAAAATTTGTTAGTTCATGAAATTAGTATAATTCATATGAAATAATTAGTTATTATAATCAAATTATAAAAAATATTTGAATTATTCAATCTAATTTATTTGTTAGTTATTTTGATTAATCAATTAATTGAATTTATACAATTTATTATCAGATGATAATTATTTAAATTATATAATTAATCACTTATCGACTGAATTTTTGAAATTTATTTATTTATTTTAATTGAATAATGAATTAATTACGTGATTCAAATTCATTTATAATTCATAATAATTAATTATCATTTTAATTAATTCAATCATTATAATTAAATAAATTCCTACACTAATTAATAAAAAATAAGTAATAAATTATTGAAAAATAATTCATTACTAAATATTAAATATTTTATATGAATTTGGGTAAAAAACATCAAGGTATAAAAAGGCATATCCATATGTACATTAAATTGAATTTTTAATATAATATACACATTGCTTTTAGTTTGACATCTAAATTAAATATATGTATTCAATTAATTAATTAATTAAAATAATTAATGATCTGGTAATTATCGATGAATTATAAATTATTTTACGTAATTGATCTAATTCATTGTGAAGTAACCCCAACTTGGATAATTATTTATTTGATTATTATTTAATAAATAAATAATTTTTAAATTAATGTAAATTTAATTATATGGATTACATTTACTTATTCATATTAATACTTGAATTATTGAAACAATAATTTTTTATAAACATTACATATGAATATGTATCCTTATTAAGTTATAAACAATTTCAATATAGTTATAACATAGTTGAACAATAATATTTTAGTAGTGGCACATTAATGACTCTACTAATTGTATCAATAAGAATCATAGTTTAAAATTAATTGCAAATGCATCTCATAATGGGTGGTGGAAATGTGCACATGTGACATGATTACATGTATGTACATTATACACTAATTCCAACATAGTTGTTGTTTAAGTGGCACATTTACAATAGTTCAAAAGTAATTACCACATCCAATTACAATGCAACTTTTTAAAAAGTCAATCATGATTAATTACATATGTATATATGATATGTACAAATTATCGTATAAAAAACCCATTTTCAATTCAGTTACAATTATAATACAACTAACTAATTTTTAAAATGACAATTTATTTATTAGTACATGTTATTTCCAAGGGATTATTGCACAATAGTTGTATAGGAATTTTTTTAAAAACTTTAATTGCATGGTAGTGTGGTTTTGATGGACGCAATTTTGCATAGTGTTTCAAAGCACAATATTAGTGCATGCAACGTATGATTTATGAATGAACAAATTTTGCACGATTTCCATTACTAAGTTTGTGATGAAGTTCTAAATTCAAGGATGAAATTAATTTTATAACCTTTGACAATTTAATGGAAAACGATGCAAATGTTGTTTTTGAATTACTATGTTTGGTTTCGAACATGAAAAAATAAGTTGTTGGGGTTTTGAATTTTTTTTTCCATTTTAAATAAATATGAAAAGAAATCTTGCAATATGTTTTTTTGTTGGACCTTGGTTTTAAAACCCTTTGTATTTTCTCCTCACTTATTGGTTATGATAATAACATTTATTGGCCATTGTTGAAAAATATGATAGAAAATATTTGTTTCCTATTTTTTTAAAATGTTATTATCATTTGCATCCTAAGGGTATTGTTGATCTAAGGGTTAAAAAGGACAAAAGTTTGGATAGATTTGAAATGACAATTAACACAAGTGAACCAACAACAAAATTAATCAATAGAGAGCTTCTAATTTTTAAGTGTTATTAGGTGGATGTCAAAAACATAAAATCATGTCCACTTTAATGGTGGGAAAAACATGATAATATGTTTGTACATTTGGTTTGTATGTTAAACAAATCTTAAAGATAATTGGATCCCAAATTTAAAGGAGATGATTTTTTCTTCATTTGGAATTTTTACTAATCCTAAGAGATGTCATTTATAATAAATGTTTTTGGAATTTTGATTTTTGTCAACAAAAATAGGCCCAATGATTCTATGATAAGTTGTAAATCCAATTTAGTTTGGTAGAATTAATTAAAACTATTTAAAGGAAGAGTTAAAGAAGTTTGAAAGAACTTTTGAAAGGATGAAGTTATGAAATAAAAATTTCGGATTAAAAAAATTGTTGTAATTTATAAATATTCATCTATTTTTAGTGATACTTAAAGTGTAATTTTAAAATTTTCATTAATGAAGTAATTTAAATTATTTATTTATTAAAATTAGTTTTAATTAATGAAAATAATAATAATCAAGTTGTGAAAATTGTATGTAAAAGTTAATTGTTATTGTATATGTGAGAACTACCTTGTTTGCAAATTGGGTGAGTTTGGAAAACTTAAAATATTGATACCCTTGTTGATTTTCATTAGCCCAAAAGAAAATTTAAAAAACAAATTGAATTCTCATAACATCATGTAAAAACTAAAACTAACCAGTTTGCACAAAATAATGAAAACCACCCAATATTAAAGGTGAAATGTTGTAGAAGGGGTGAATGATTTGGTTCTTTAAATTAAGACATTTGATTTTTTTAATTTAAAAAAAAATTATGAATTGTTTGGGTACCTCAAAATGTGCAATGAAGTTTAATTTGGTTATGTGTGTTTGGACCACTTATAAAGTTTAAGAAACTTTTTAATGTTTTAGAGTTCCTTTAATGATGAATAAGTTTTTTAGGGTGAGATTTGGGAAGGGATTAAACCCCTAAACCACCCATTACAACACAAGCCTTCTTTTGCATAGTGTACACATGTCAAACATACATAATATTGCACAAAACAAATAACAAAATGAACAAATTATGGCTAGTACCTACTTGCTAAAAATTGACTTGTGGGGGAATTGAACACTTAATTGCCTGTCATAATAAAAGCCATTTGCAAAATAACACACAACAAACATACTATACACAATAACAAAACTTCTTAAATTTTAATACATATTAATTTACTACCAGTAACAAAGAAGCAAAGTTTTGATGGAGACATCAACTTTGTTAAAATCATGGAAACTAATAGTCAAAAACAAAAAATTGGATCTTAACTTACCAAAATAAAAATTATGTATCAAATCCATATATTAAGATCACATATCTTTCCAAGCTACAACTATTTATGGGTATGGAAATTTTTTCAATGTGTAAAATTGTTGAATAAGCATATGAACCATAAGGTTTAGATGTACATTGTCAATCAATTGTTAATGAAATTCACATTGTTAAGGCACCTTTCATTCTCAACATAATTAATAACTTGGCCATCATGGTAATCTTTGTCAATTTCAAATATTTTGATAGCTTGTGTGTACTCATTTACAAAGAGGTAAAAAATCTCCAAAGTTGGATCATAATATTCACAATGTAAGAAGAACCCATGATTGATGCAACATTGTTTTTCATTGTTAATTTGAAAAAAACGTTATTTGAAATCCAAAAACATGAAAATAGGACTTTTGGTACCAAGGTTTAATCAAACTCAATCTTCCTGGGGTAGTAATATTGGGCCTTGATCACTACAATGTGCCTCAATGTTGAGGGAAAATCACTCCCAATGTTTCCATAACACCATGTGAAGGAAAATGAGACTACAACTTTGAAAACAAAAATTCAACAACATTTTCCACTTAATTTTTCACAATTTTCACAACCTAAGTGTGCACATCTTTGGTCACAAAACTCACAACCCTTATTAAGTGGTGAAGATGTTTTGCCCAAATGTATTTTCCATTTCAAACAAAGGTTAAATGTTCAATGCCTATATTTAAGTCCAATATCCACCACATGATGAAAAAGTCATTTAAAGAATCCACCAAAGACTTGAAGGAATGAAACACATTGAACTTGAAAATAATGTTATGGTTCACAAAATGTGAAAACAAATCTATTTGACAAATTTTAATTCTTGCCACATAATTAAAACAAAGACATCCTGAACTTGGGATAACTTCATCAAGTTGTTCATTTCCTCCAATAGTGCCAACAAAACTACTAACCAATATAAAACCTCAATATCACATAAGAACTCAAAGTTCACTTTGGCAAAATTGTTGCAAGCAAAATCTAAATCTATTTTGACCACCAAAATGCAATATTCATTCATCACCCTCTTTGTAAGTTCCAAAATAGAAATCCACCTTTTTTTGACATTTTTCAATAGCTTATTACTTTTAGTTTCCATGATTTTCATAAACTTGTTGACTTTCAATTTTTTTTTAGGTTTTTGTTGAAATAGGCATATAAGGTTTGGAACAAGTTTTTCAACTTACAAACCATGTTTAATTTAGACAAAACTTGATGGTTAGATCAGTTCAATGTGCCATGCAATGGATGCCTTACATGTGAGGATCATAATCCAATTAAATTAGCCACGTAATTCTAGTATTTGCACCCTTGAAAAAATTCACATCATCAATTCCAAAACAAATGAATTTAAAAAGACAATGCTTCATTTTTCAAATCATTGGAAATCATTATAATAAAATGCATCCTTGTATGCCAAGTTATTTCATTAGATTTTGAATGAATTCATTGGTCCATTGAATGGGGATGAGTGAATCACACCCACATTTTGTAGTAGTCAATCAACAATGCTTGAGTGATGATTTCAATTAAATTTTTAGAATTAACCCCTTCAATCACCCTTTCAAAGGAGACCAAATTAGAATCCAAAACTGATCATTGATGACATGTATGTAAGGATAACCAATTCTGATTATCTACATTTGTAATTTCATCATAAGATATGAATGTGTAATTTGTTCATACACAACTTTTGCAATGGTTACTTGGACAATGTCATGCATTATTTTAGCCATGGATCAATTAATATTGTTAAATCAATGTTTTTATGGATAATTTTACACTTGAAAAAACTACAATAGACCTTCATGCTTTCATATTCAAGCATGGACTTTCCTTTTCAAAGTAGGTAGAAATTTGTGACAAATTAAATGACTTTTTTTCAAGCCTTCATGTGCCACATAACCCTATCTAACACAATTTTCCCACTTGTGAAAACATAAAACACTTCATTTTTAACATGTTGATAATCCTAAGCATAGTAGAATGTACCTTTAGGAAAACCGAACATGGGGTGGATACAATATAATGCCCAAGGAATTTGTAATCTAGGATTCTTTTTAAAATTCTTTGTTAGATCAAAGCATTGACCTTTCACTTATCTCATGGATGCCATAAAAACATCTATGCACATTAGTTGGTTAACCATAACAATTATATTGAAAATGTGAATTTGATAATTATGACTGACCATTTGAAAATCAATATTTTCTAAATCAATGTTGAGATCTTGGGTGATCATGGTTGAAATGTTTTTCACAATATCACAAAAGACTTGTAAACGCTCACTTTAGTATTTAGTCATAAGATTAATGTACATAAATAAGTACATTTGATAGATTTTCATAACAACCATATGAAAATTTCATCAAGGCATTTATGCATTCTAATAATGGCAATGAGTAATACAAGGTTAGTAATGTGTGAATATTACAAAGGAAATCAATATTTAACCTTGCTTGAACAATTTAAGGGTTATATTGTGACATTTTGACAATTAATGTCGTGCATTCAACCAAGACACATTTTAAAAACTTGATATCTATCATGTTTTGTCATTTGTCAAAATCTTAGTCCTTATGTTTCCACAATTCCATCAAGCTTAGTGAATTTTAAATGTTGTTTGGGGGAAAATGTGTCTCCTTCAATTGTGCCATCACCCAAATGCAACAAACTTGAAAAAAAAAATGTTCCATCTACACCACAACAAATGAACCTTTGAATTATTTCTTGGTTGGTCAAACCTTTATACTCCATAAAGGATTGAGTAATCACAAGGGTGAAATCATTTGCATTTCCACCCCCAACAACACACTACCATGTGAAAAGGACACGTATTCTTTTCCATGTTTGTTTGCATTAAATACACATGGACTTAAATCAATTATTAATTATTATTAGTAGTAATTTCATCTACATTTAAAAGAAAATTTTCCCCCAAGCCCTAGACTTTGAATTTTCTTTAGCATTTGCTTGCACATAAGATCTATCATTTCCTAACCAACTCCATCAAACCAATGTTTTTTGGAATAATTAGGAACATTCAACTACACAAACAAACTATACATTGTAGTGTATCATGTGATGGGGTGGCCATGACTAATTAGCAAAAGAAAAATAAGAACAAATTGAACATTTTTTTTCTTTTCAATAATTCCACCATGAACAACCAATTACAACATGATTTTAACAAAAGTAGTAAAATATAATTTATCACTAGCAACATGAAATTGGATTTCAAGAAATAATGCTACCCATTTCTTTCCCCTAGCATTGCTACCAAAGCCTTGTGATAACCTGCATGCTTCCATAAATAATTCAATTTGAAAACTAATAACTTTCATTAACTTCAATCTAGATGCACACCTTGCACCAAACTTGAGCAACTTTGCAATTAAAACCCACCATAGACATTGCCCAAGCAAGTTTCATTACTTGTGTATCTTATATATATATATTATTGACTCATAGGTGAATTATGAATTGACTTACTTCTTCCCATTGTATGAGTATAAGTCAATGGCAACCAAAGCTTGCAAAATGTCAAGTTTCAACATTAAATTTGCAAATGGAGTCTAGGCTTTGAACTTTGGAGTTGGACTCATCAAGATTCAATGGTCATCCCATGTTACAACTTGTAAGGTTGGAACACCAAAGTTTGAAGTTGAAATTCCAACTTTCCTAAGTTTCATTTCCACCTTTGTCCAACATCGACCTTCATAGATTAGAGCTCAAAGGCTATTCGAACCCCAGAAGAATTCAAAGCACTTGCCAATGTCATTAAACCTTAAAATGTTGTTGCTAAGATCTTTATAATCCAAGTGACAACAAAATCATTAGAAAATTTCAAGGACATTATTGCTTGCAACACACATGATTTGGTGGGGGTGGTGAACACCACAAGAGTCTACTAAGAAGAGAGACGATGAAATCTCTTGGAATGAAGGTTGCAATAAACATGAATCGAAAGCACATGAGGTTTGATTTGTTGTGAACCCTAAAATTTTGCAATATGTATCTAGTCCCTCCATCCCCGACCAACTATGGTTGAAGTGGCTAGAGGGAATCAATGACTATGGCCTTCCTTCAACATGAATCCATGGTCTCGGTGTATTTGGCAAAATGACCTAATTGTTTTTCTTCAAAATTTCATGTTCATTCTTCACAGACCCATGGAGGCCTTTTGGTGAAAATTTTGCATGTAGAAAAACGTCACTAGGCTTGCCCTAATAGGGAGCTCGCCTTGCAGATTACCCAACAGAATGGGCAGGGGCCTAAACATTCCATAGTATAGAATCCATTTTCTGTATTTTCATTCTATATAAAGAAATCGCAGATTTGCCCCTAGGGTAATAATATTTTCATATCTATTAAAGGTTTTTTTTAAAAAGAAAAAAAAAGGCCCACAATTTCCCTTCCCTTTGCTAAAAGCCCTAAATTCTACTTATTTAAAAATATTTAAAAAAAAAGAGATTCGAGAACATCCGATGGGTGGGAGTCCAAGTTAAACCCCTCTCTTAGAAGATCGTAGCCGTCCATATAGGAGCCCGTAAGATCTTGAGAATCCCTTTGCCCTAGATGATCTGAGCCGTCCAACGGAGTCGTCCGTAACTGGTCCCCCTCAAAAGAGGCAAGCTACCTACTTTAGTGTGAATAGAACTCTCAACTAACTTGGAATTCTGGTGTCTCTTTTTCCATGTTACCAGATCTCTACCGTAGAATTGATTTAGAAATCAGATCTGAGTCGTTGAGATGGGAAAGAGATAATAGATCTGTAAAAGAAGGCTCGTGTCCGTCTCTCTTCTGTCTCCTTGCCCTCCACCCCGCGCTCTTGAGGCCGCGCGACGAAACGCGTTTCTGAGCATTTTGTCTGAGGCGAGGAGAAGATCTTGAGCGAGAGTTTTCGTGAGATTCTCCATCGTCTCTTCTGAGCTTTTCTACTTATGTCATCGCATAGCTCTTGACTGTAATAGTTTGCAGCTTTTCGAATCATCAATTTTGGTTGTTTCTTCGCCGAGAACGAGTCTGTGGAAGGGCAAGTGTGGTTGTGGTGTCCAAAACTGACGTCGCGCGCCGTTATCCGCAGCATCACATCCCGTGTTCTAAGCCACAGAACGTTTTCTCATATGTATATATAAATTTTCGGAGCGTGCTTTGTTTTTGAGCAATCGGCGTCGGTGTACAGGAACTCCTTTCTTTGCCGGAATTTCCCTGGACTTCTGATGCCAAGAAGAAGACGCTCTCCTCCTCAGGTTTGCTGAAATTCGCTTTTCAGAAAAGTTCAGTGATTCCGATTTTGGTGAGATACAAGGATCTAGATATCATTACCTTGTTGCACTTTCCTAGCCCTAGTTTTGACCAGGTTGTGTTTGTTTGAAGCTACATGGTTGCTGTTTGGTGAAGAGTACCTATGCATTGCAGTGGCTGGTTCCTGAAAGGAAAGAGATCCGGAAAAAAAAGAGCAAGTATCGTGATCTTCATTGTCGGTAGTTAGAAGGAAGGAAGGAAGGAAGGAAGAATGGTTCAAAAAGCTTGAGGAGGTGAGAGAAACTCTGTGTTTTGCAACTGGAAGTCGGAGTATCCGGGATTGAGTCTTCTGGAGGGTAAGAGTCTCTCAAGGGTAAAGAGAAACACTCGTGAGGAAAAAGGAAGTTTTGGTTGGACGAGTCATCGCCATGACAGAGCGAGACACGCACTTTGCCGTGCCGGCACACCACAGAGACTTCCAGCCTCAACCCCATCACAGCCGCAACCGGGATCCCGGTTTCGAGAGGGTAATTCGCGACCGGGAGGCATATTACGAGCGAGACAACAGGGAGAAAGAAAGAGAGAACAGGGACAGATCAGAGAGGCTAGATCGCGACAAGGAGCGAGAGAGGGAGAAGGACAATAATAATAAAGATCGGGCCAGGGATCGTGACAAGGAAAGAGAAAGGGACAGAGAAAGAGAAAGGGAACAACAACTATACGGCAGCGATCATCGCAACAACAACAACGGGGTCCATGGGCATGTAGGAGGAGGGCCTAGCCGTGAAACTGGGCCTCCTCCTCCTCCTTACCGCAGCAGAGGAGAGGAAGGTTTTGATCAGGAAGGTGGTGGCCGGGAGGCCGGCAACTCTCGCTATGATCGTGAGGACAGATACGTCACTGCAGGTTTGCGTTTTGTTCTATTTCAGAAAGGATTGAATTAGTAACCATTTTCACTATTGTGGATAAAACCCTTCCTACCTACTTCTGTGTAGCCCTCTGGTTAATCCTTTCATTGCATGGTGGAGCTTGACATCATGGGACTAGTTTTCGCAGAAGCAAAACCATGGTCTGAGAAGGTCCTCTGCCAGAGAAGAAGATCAAAGACACGTTTCACATAGTTCTGTCTTCAGCATAGACATGCCCCCCACCCATCTCTCAGATTTCAACCTACCCTCATTATCATCCCCGTTTTCTCACGTTTGGACTTGGTGATTTGAGATGGATAGGGTAGCCAATTGTGGTCCCTGCCTTGCCTATGAACCCTTGTCTTTTGCAGATAGTAAGAGCTTGCATCAACTTCTCGTGACCTCCAGAGATCACGAGAATCATTTTCCCTTCACACTCTTGTGGGACTACATAGTGCGGTGGCATTTCCAAGACATGCTTTAACAGGAGAACCAAAATTCAGTGTATGTACTTGGTTGTGGTCCTCTGCACTGTATTGAGCTGAGGGAATGCTTGTAGTTGGGGTAAGGGGGTGACAGTGGACCAAAGACAGGCTGTAATGGGAGAACCAATATTCAGCTTAGGTATTTGGTTGTGGTCTTCTGCACTGTGTATTGAACTGAGGGAATGCTTGTTGTGGGGGTAAGGGGGTGACCGTGGACGAAGACAAGCTGTAACAACAGCATGGAAATTCAGTGTGGGGTATTTGAAAGTGGTCATTTGCATTTGTGTAGATCTGGGGGAATGCTTATAGTGTGAGTAAGGGGGGGCTGGTGACTACAACAAGCTGTAAGGGCACCATGGAATCTCAACCTGGGTATTTGGTCTTGGTCTTCTGCACTGTGTAGAGGGCTGAGAAATTATTGGTTTGTGGCTCACTTTCTATGCTTGTGAGGCCAGTACCACAAACTACCAACATCAAGTCTTGGGGAAATGGAGCATAGAATTTGTACCTGTATTGCTGATCGTGGTCCTTTTGCTCAAATAGGATTTCCCAATGTTTTGCTTGAATATGTAGTTCATTTTTGTGCCTAGAGAAGCAAGCTGTAGGCCAACTGGATTCCCATCAATGGGTCTGGATGGTGGGGAGAGGGACAGGGAAGGGGAAAGGCATTTAGCTGACCAGCAGTGTTGGCTCATCTGGTCCTGACAACTACTCCATTCTCCTGCCATCCCTAGTCCTGAACAGTGTGCATCACTGGCAGGGTTTGTCATTTTTCACAGGATGGAAAGGGGTTTGGTACTGAATAACTGGGTTGACTGGATTATGGGGATGAGACTGCTCTATTTTGAACTTCAGAATGGGCTTGGCTTTAGTAGTTCAGGGGTTGCTGGTAAGGAGGACGGGGGCTAAAGGTAAGAGGATGGTAGATGGCTCAACAACCTCTGGAATGCCCAAGCTGACAAATATATGACATGGCTATAAGGTTCATTCATAATGGACACAGTCTCAGTCATTTTATGGGGTTCTGTTTCAACAATGGAATTGATGTGGATGGTCCTTGAACAACAGAGTGTCTTGAGGTTCCAAGGATCACAATGGTAGGTTGTGATATGAAGCTACTGGCAAGCAAGCTCTACATTTAACCTTCAGTAGAACGTAACTGGTCTGATCCAACTTCTTATAGAGATCATTCCTTTCCTGCTGAAGCTGAGCAGATGTTTACTTTGGGTTATATCTAAAACCATGGTTACAGAGATTAGCATCAACAGTTTCATTTAGCTGCTCATGAACATTTCAAGGCATGGCATTGTTACTGGTTGCTCCTCTCCTGTCTTGGAGCTCTGGGATACCTCAAGACCTTGTGTACTTTTACATTACCCTTTTCTTGGTGGCATGGAATTGAAGTCCAGCTTTTCAAGCAGTATCTCACAGGGCATGTGAATTTTGACCAGTATGTCCTCCAGTCAAACATTCATGGCCAGACAATGGACATGATCAGCCAAGCAGGGGTGACAAATGCAATATGGCTGTGCAGGGGCAAATGGGGGCCTTGTAGCAGATACTATATTCATATCAAACCTTCCAGAGAATGTTACAGAAGAAAGCCTTGCTGGTCTCCTGAGTGACACCGGTGCCATCAAGGTTAGATCAGCTCTTAATGTCTTTGGTTGTCTTGGAAGGAAATGATGGATGTTAAAGTTACAAGGAGGTTTCAGATATGGATGCATTTGCTGCAGTTATTGTATACCTGCACATTGGACATTGTTGTGTTGATGCTGAATGTCTCTGGATAGTAGATGGAATCATCTTGAATGGTCAGAGTTAACTGTTGAAAATACATGGCAGGTGGACAGAAAATCAGGTGCACCCATGGTGAAGCTTTTTAGAGAAAAAGAGACAGGAGTACAGGAGGCAGAAGTAGTTCTGGACGATCCTCGATCTGCAACAGGCATTGTCAATTGGTTTAATGGTAGGTTCATGATTCAAGCTGCACATTTTGTTCCATTTGGTGACTAAAAGTCCACACTCACATCCTTGGGAGAATTACACTTGAATGTCACTCTGGTTGGATCCTCAAGATGCTAATGAGATTCTAAGTTGGGAGCTTACAAATTGCTGTTGAGGCTTTGACCTTCACTCTGTGATACTAGTCTGTTGTCTCGATTTAGGCTTCCAGATATGTGACATAAACTCAGGACCCAGATCTTTGTATAATTGTTTGCCAAAGTTCTAGCAGATTATTATATACTTATCTACAGCCACTGGCAAGAGTTGGTGAAGTCAATGGGGAGTACTGGCAGCTATTCACTACCAAACATGATGAAGATGATGGTCTGGTACTTCATGAGTGATGCTGATAATGTTCTGACTGCACTGATTGTTGTTGTGTTTATTCTGGTTTGCTGGAACTGACACAATAGTTACCTTCAAAGTGTTATTTGGAGTGGTCTCTGTAATTTCAGATATATGTCTAGAATGCTTTGGCATATGTTAGCATTTCTGAACCCGGAAGAGAATCCTCAACCAGATTTTTTGATTCTAGTTCTTCCAATACTTTTGAAAGGGATCTTATGTCTCATGAGCATCAGAGAACTCAGTTGATTTGTTGTTTGTTGAGTTGTTGGAGATATTATGGATTGAAATGGGAGAAGCTTCAAACTTACTGTAACTCTGGTAGAACAAATTGGTGTTTCCTTGATTCTTTCATCCTAGAGCTATACCTAGATGGTAAGTTACATAGTAGAAAGATGCCCAGAGTTCATAAAGCTATTCTTATGTTGTGGAGAAATGATCCTAAATCTTCTATTCTGCATCCTAGAATTTTGATCCTTTCAAAGGTTTCTCATTTGTAACTGGGGACCTTTTCTAAGCCCATGTTATCCTCTGAAGTTCTTATCTCAAAGTCCTTCTTCTGTCTGTTTTCTTTCCTTTCCTATTGTTTGACGGGGTTTTTCTTTAGAGGCCTTTTTCCCTTTGTATGTTCATCTTTTTCTTGGAATCTTTTGGTTTCTTTTTCTCATGCTAGGTTGCATCATGCCTGAGTTTTCTTGTTGCTGCTGGTCTTGTGGACAAAAGCTCAGTACGTTGGTTGATGTTTGACAATTAACCTCCACCAATTGCCAGGAACTGATGAAGGTGGTAGGGATGTTACGGTAGATGGTCAATGTGATACATGTTGCTGTTGAAGGTCTCTTAACACACATATGACCATTGCTGCTGTTCAAATTACTCCTTAATTCTGTCTTCTGGTCTGCATTTTAGTTTTCTTTAGGGCGAACCTTCCTCATTTTCATGGTAGCTGATAGTTCTTGGTGTTTTGGTCAGATCCAAAAGATCCATTACCTCATTATAAGGTCATCCCTCAATTTATTTCAGGTTGACTTTAATTGTAAATGTGGAGAAGTTCTTAATACTTGTGAATATATATTTCAGCTATCCTGGACATTCTTTCAAGGCTAAGATCTGCTCTTTTCTAGATACGCTAAGTTTAAAATATATGTTTTGAGCAGTTTGTCTCTTCAAGAAACTATTGAAACAGTGAGGATGTTATGATACACTGGTTTGAAGGTCAGTGAAAATTGTGTATGACTGTCACTACTGCTGAAACATCTCCTCAGTTCTCAGTCTTTTCTGTGCCTTTTCAGGTTGGGTCTCCTTATTTTCCTGCTTGCTGAATGTTGTTGGAATCTCTACACCCTTCTTTATCAGTTCATGAATTCAATCATAGGTATGGAGGAGTTCTCAATATTTCTAAAGATGTATGTTTGTTGTGTGCGTTACAGGCTATGACTTTAAAGGAAGTAAGATCAAGGTCACACTTGGCCATGTTCCACGAGGCTCCAGCCCAAATCCTCATGAAAGAAGGGGGGATCAATACACATTTGATTATGATAGGGGTGCTTCACCTCATGGGGGTTATAGGGGTGGAAGAGGCCGAGGAAGATATCCAGACCGACCTATTCCGGCCTCAGGGCCTCCAGGAGTTGGTCGGGGATTGCCACCATTTGGAAGAGGTTTTAGTCCAAGTTTTCGAGGACCTGAAGAATTTCCACCAGGTGGAGAAAGCTTTGGACGCAACAACCCGAATGTTACACCAAGAGAAGGGGACTGGATATGCTCAGAGCCGACGTAAGTCAGTCCAGACCAACTAGTGTTGAACACTATGCCTTTCTCTGAGTTCTTAAATATACCTGGGTTTTCAGCCTTCCTACTGTGTAATATACTAGCTTCAGCATAAGTGCATGACTTGTAATGTTCACCAAGACATAGGGTTCTCCCTGTGCAGATGATGTATCCCACACATCATGTTTTGTTGCCTTGGTGGTCTAACATCTCTGTTGTATGTAGGTGTGGCAATCTTAATTTTGCAAGAAGAACTCATTGCAACAACTGCAATAAGCCACGCAGGGAAATGGGAGAAATGGGAATGGGAGTTAGAAGTGGGCACCAAGGTAGCTTCCGTGGGGCACCACCTCATCACACTGCCTTCATGGGGGGAGGTCCACCACTGGGTGGGCGTGGGCTAGGCAGAGGGTTCAGTGGATTTGGTGGACCACCAGGGGTTTGGGGCAGCAGGGGTGGCCCCCATGAGTTTGACCATGGGCCACCACCTCGGATGTCAGATTTCCGTCCAGGGAGAGAAATGAGAGATCATGATGATTATCATGAACGGGATGATTTCCGGGACAGAGATCGGTTTGAGGGCAGAGCTCCATTTGGTAGGGGAGGTCTTTTAGATAGGGGAATGATGGACCGTGGCTTCTTTGCACACAAGGACGGAGAGAGGGAGGATCATTATAGGGACAGGAGGGGTTTGGATCATGTTGATCCAAGAGGTGGTGATCGGCGGCCACTCACTCCTCCCTTGCGATCACGATGGGCAAGAGATGGGAGGGAGCGAAGTCGTTCACCCATGCACAATTTGCCCAGGGAGTATCTGAATCGGCGCAGAGATGATCGGCGGGATGAAAGAAGAGACCGGAGGGAGGATCTTTATTAGGTTGGTGCTCCTTCCAATTTGCATGTTTTAAGTTACTGATCATGGTGTTAATGAACGTGTTCTGATCTGCATCCCATCCCTATAGAAGTTTCTTGCCATCATATATCAGATTAAACAACTTGATTGAAGAATGGCAAATGTGCTCTGAGAGAGTAGGGTTGGGTTACAGGGGAGCATAAATAGTGGGGCATTTACTGTTATAATGTGTAGGAGCAATGTAATTTATGTGGGTGGTAGGTTAGAATCTGCATCTTTAGTACTGGTGCTGATTTGCATATCTGGTGGTGGAAAAGCACATTGCGGAGCTTATATGTTTGGTAGCAAATCTCCCTTGTGTTTGGGATCAATCTGACAGTTCAATCGCCATTGAGCATTTCCCTGGTATTCTATGTCACCTTAATTTCCCTCTTGTGACCCCAATGAGTAGTTCCATTCATAATGGAAGTGCTAGATATTTTGTCTGTCAATCTACCAATTTAGAGCAATAGGGGGTGCATGATGAGAACAGCAAGAATCCCCAGCAAATGGGGGTGCATGAGAACCCTTATTTGTAGGCATTTGTAATGGCAGTTCACAAATGATGTTGAGACGTGTAGAAATGTGATTTATGTGCTATTTTTACTCGAGGGATGATCTAGGCAAACAACAATCATACTGATGGTTTGTTTTGGGTTTTCCATACAAATTTACTTTTGATATTCTGTTGATGACTGATTTTACTTTCAACAATGGAAGCATGTACTCATTTCCATGTTTGTAACTGGATTTGGTGTCCACATAAAATTGTTAAAAGTTATTTTCCTTAGCAGGACAGATGTTCCATCTGCTAGTTCCACTTGTGGATGTAAATTCAACAGAGGGAATCATCAATTACAATCTCCAGAGTGCAACCTGGTACATGTTATGTGAATTGATGGTAGGAAACACTGAGTACAATGTCCACCAACTACAATCTGGAGCAGATAAGACTATCCAACAGTGGGTTACAATACTGAAAATTTAGAAGTTTTATTTCCAGTCTTTCATTTCCATGTTCATATCTAGGTTTTGGTTTCTTCTTATACAGGTGATAATTGCTTCTTGGTTTGTTCCTGAGGATGACAGGTAGTTATCTGACAGTGGTTATGCCAGGTCCACTTGGGATGCGAATCAACAGTGGGGAACACTCGTGTCTACAATCTCGAACAGCTTCTAGTACAGCCTGTTACCTATCCTCGAGGCAAAATCTCACCCTCCCTGGTGACTTTGGTGTGTTCCAAGGCTCCTGGGTAGAATGGGCGTTATCTATGTCTACCATCTGGAACAGGCCCTGGTAAAATCTATTACCACCTGATAGACAGAATCTTGTGTGCACAGGTGACTTTGATGCAATTCCAGGTGAATCCCAATTGCAATGCACGTTACCATACAATACAGGAACTTCATGTCATTCTTTTGGAGCTTTAGTACAACCCTAGGCAAGTGTGATTGTTAGAACACCCCCTGCCCCCCCCCCACTACCAAAAAAATCAAGATTGATCCAAATTGGTTTTCATTCTTAGAACAAAAGTTATATCGAAATAGGGAATGATTCTCACAAAAAAACTTCCAGCTAAGTTTTTCAGTAGTGATGAAACCTCTGTGGCTCAGAAGAAAGAAACCTCCAAGTCAGGGTATGGACTATAAACCCAGTTCAAGAAGTTTAAAAAACTTCTGGTTACAATTCTGACTCAGTTCTTTCATCTTTGGTGTGTATGAACCTGGTGTTTGGGCAAAACACAGGACACTGTGTGAAACTCTGTACAAACTCTGTACAAAGGAAAAAATATCTAGGGTGAAACTCAGAAATGCACCGATTCCAAGCTCCACCCTGCATTTCTGTGTCGTGTGAACAGTGACCAATCCAGAAACCAAAAAAGTGAATGGTAGCCACCTGTGTCCAAATTCCAAAATAGTCAATTTGCCCCCAGTTTAAATCCGAACCCTGTTTCAAGTTTCGCCTCTAATTTGTCTAATGGATAAACAGCTATTAGGTCTGAGACTAGGGACAAGGGAGCAGATAGGGGGTGAAACTAGGACTGAGTTTACAGATGTCTTGACTGCCTGAGATCAAAGATACTGCAGGTACCGGCACTGTACCGACCACTTGAAATGGCCATCTGACCCAAAAATTCAACCAACCTTGCCTAATAGCACCTGGAACATTGTTAAAATAGAGGACTACATCAGGTTTCACAGTACCACGCCAGTTCCTGTACTCTGGACCTCCTGGTTCCCAATTTCAAAAACCAGAACTGTCAGTTTAAACATGTCAAGTCAGGGATCTGGACAACAGCCAATTTGAAACAGCCTCATTGCTTACTTCTGACTCCCTCAGCTTCATGTCAGACAAGGAGCCAGACAATCTTCGGAAAAGATGCAAGGAAGAACTTGAAAATTCGACATAAAGCCCAGAACACCCCAAGACAAAGAGAATCTCACTTAGCTTAAATTACAAAAAACTGAGCACTGAGCTGGTTGCAAACAATTGCTCAATGACAGCTATTAGATAGCAGCAAAGTGGATGAGGAAACTGCATTTGTTTCCATCACATCCCTCCAGAGTACAAGCCATGCAAATATAGATTGACCTCTACAATTCCACTAAAGCAGGGATAGATTATATAGAACATGCAAAACCTTGTGAATCTGTGTTGGAAGTCTTATTTCCAAAGTTTGACACACTTGTCATGGCTGGCAGAGGCCACCATGCCAGTTGCAGATGACTGGGCAAGGGCAGCAATCAAGCCTCCATGAGCAGGCACTGTCATGCTTTTGTTCTCAATCATATTCCACAGCTCCAAAGACTGCACATCAAACCCCAGGCTCTTAATGCAACTGTCCAAACTCTCAATGCATGTATTGTATTAAATATTGGAACAAACACAGCCTGATGTATACTACTGAAAAGGAGTAGTCCCCACAGCCCATAGAGAGAATCAACTGGATGTCAAATCATAGAACTTGTTGCCCTAAGGAGTCAACAGAGTGGAGACTTATCATAGTAATAGCATCCCTAAAGACCAAGATGGGAATAGGGTTTGATCTTTGTGTGTGTGAGTTTCAAACAATTGCAGAGAAGAATTGGGTTTAAAAAATTAGTAAGTAGGACCAATAGCAGATGCATACCTGATAACAGCCAATGACCAATAAGGATGGATAATTAGGGTGAAACACACATGAATGGAACTTGTTGCCATTGCAATTGAGTTCATGAACACACTCTCCATCACTACCCATGCCCAAGTTCCACACTCTGACTGAGTCCTCACTAACAGATGCCACAAAGTCCCCAGAGGCATCCCAGCACACTGAGTGTACGGGCTTGGTGTGTCTCTGCACATAGAAGAGAACAGTAGTCAAGAGATTTAAGGCTTCAAACCAAACTTCCAAGGAACAAAGTTCTGCAGGATCCTCATTCAACTCAGCATGGAACATCTGAAACTTTAGAAATGTCTCCCTCCTTATGTGTGGTGGCTTACACTAAACCTCAGTTGTATGCCCTACATCCTCTTATTCTGGCATGAGGCAGAGTTACATACATTTAAGGAGTGAACACAAGTTTCTGACTCCACATCAAGAATGGATACCACATTCTCTGCAGCAGCAGCAAGTAACCTTCCTTGGCGAGGCTGAAATCTCATCTGAGTCATGCCACCCTGCAATCAAGAACCCCTAATGAGTGCAGACACTCACAATCTTTGGCAAGAGAAAAAGTGTGCTAAAAACTCCACCTACTTGATCAACAGTCTAAAATCTTGCACATACTTCTGCAAGCATACAACATACCTTAGACACTCGGGTGCAAACACCCTGATTTACACTCCAGTACCGAATCTCACTGTCACCATCACAGGAGCACAGGAGATCTTCATTGTTTGGGTGAAAATCCAGAGACATGACTGAAGTTTGATGGCCAGTGAAAGTCCGCAGAGAATAGCTTGGCTGCATCCATGAGTCAAAAATACTTTTGGCTTTTCAGACTGAACATGAGACTTTTCCAGAACAAAAATCTGTATTGATGTTGCTCCTCCAAAGTCAAATCACACAGCTAGTAACAAGGAAGGCAAATGCTGGTTGTGGACTTACATTGTCTGCATCCCACACCCTCACAGTCTTGTCAAATGATGATGTTGCCAACCGTGTTGAGTTTGGACTGAACCTAACATCCGTAATCAGTAAACAGTGCTCTTCAAGAGAGTTCTTCAGCTTCAGTGTATCCATATTCCATAGAACAGCCTGTAACAACACAGGTAAGTTGGGAAATGAGTAAAATCGTACTAAATGACACCCAATATCACAACTAGATTAGGTGATCAACTTGATGGAAGTGTCTTCTAACAGGAGCACACAAACAAATTACTGACTCCTGGCCAGCATAGACTGATTACCTTTTTATCATGGCCTGCACTGGCTAACATCTTTCCATCTGAGGAAAAATGACAGCAAACTACTTTGCTGGTACTTGCCCGCAGACAGCCCACCTCATTGAAAGAGAAACCTGTTAAAATGCATCCCATGCTGTACAGTATTGTGAGACTGTGTACAGAGAGTGCCATTACCATCCTCAGCTCACAAATCTCCAGATTCACGTATTCATGCCTTGGAAGAAGGCAAAAAAACCAATAATCTACAAACAGACGAAGAAATATGCACCTTTAGAGACATCCATATTATGCCCTGCAGGAGGTTTGCTGGTGCCAAACAGAGACTCACGAGCATCTGCCTCTTCGTGAGACAAAAATGACTCCACGTTATCATCCAGTGAACCATCTTCACCAAATCTGTCCATATCAGCCTGGCATCCAAGACAAACCACTTACTTCTGACATCCATTGGTGCAATCAAAGTGAAATTTCTTCACTACAGAGCCCAAAGGATAATGAACAAGTAGGATTTTGCACATTTGGATAGTTGTGTTGAAAAGCATACTGGCTTTACTATTTACCAGCTGGTTAGAAGGTGACGCCAATGTTGCAGTTCCATCTGCTCCATACATGAGTAAAGGCTTCGAAATGCTGCTGTTATGTTGAAGAGCTCCAGCCATGGACATGACATCTGCAGGTGTGTGAGTAGATGGGGTGGATGGTGCTGAATTTGGAGAAGGACCTGCTGTGTTAGCAGTTCCTGAGCTGTTTGCAGGCCCTGAGGAGTTTGCTGTCTGCTTTCTCTTCCGTGCACTTTGGGCACCCTTTGCTGCAGCCTTTTCCCCAAAAAATACACAAATCCATTAGATAAGGCTTTACATGCACAAAATTCAAACCCATCCTTAAGAAGTCAACACAAACCCAAAGGGCTAGACATCTAACCAAATGAGAGTGACATATAGTCGAACAGACATCCATACCTTGACCATGCCAGTGCTATTTGTGCTGGGACTAGGCTCCAGGCCACCATATGCTGGATCATTAGTGCGGAAAGAGTTTGAAACATCTACAGATACTGCAGCCAAACGATCCTGCTGTTGCTGCTGGAGTGTGGGAGGTGGTTGCTGCTGCTGCTGTTGCATTTGCGCAAGCTGCTTCATTTGCATTAAGAAAGGAAACCACCACATTATTCTCATGAGCTTCCAATCCATTGTGCCAGTCATACCCAACACACAAATAAGATATAAATATCTTTCATAAGAATAGAGAAATCTCCGTTCTCACGATGAAGAAGAAACAGCAAGGCATTTATATCTTATTTGAGAATCTTTGGTGACCTTTACGCATTTATATCTTATTTGTAACCAACCCCTTTGGGAACACCCAATCTCAAACTCTGTTTCCTTTGGTTGGATCAGGTGTAAATTACCTTCATTAAGAGCTCTGTTTGTGCCTGGTCTTGAGGGGTACCACGAGCTAATGGCGAAGCAGCCTGCAAGGGGGAGCCCACACCTTGAGACAAATCACTACTTGCAGTAGACTGCCCATCCTTAGCTGTCAATCCACTTCTACTTAAGAGCATTCGTAGTCGACGTGGGTCTGTATCCGAAAGAAGGGGTGAGCCAGATGAAGACATATTTCCATGAGCCTGAGCTTGGAGCAGAAGCTGCTGCTGCTGTTGGGCTGTCAACATCTGGAATTGTTGGTACTGCTGGGGAGACTGAATAAATGGTTTTTGTGTAGAAGCCCCTAGCCCTGGCCCCTACCAGTATGCCAAAAACAATGCATCACTATAACATCCATTAGCCAACAAACCAGTGTGGAATATTATAAGAGCAATGCCATTACTAAGAGCACTGAAATCTTTTGCCATGCACTTGAGCAACAGATCAATGAACAGAACTCTCTGTGCAAACATCTCACATTTATTTCAATGATGAGAATATAGCATCTTCATAAGTCTTGAGAACTAAGAGAATATAAGTGGAAGGAAACTCACTGTAAGTGGCCATGCCTTTCCACCTTGATTCAATCCTGTAAAAACTTCAGTTGGTCATCAGCTAGCCGACTGAAGTAAATTCTAATGTTGATCATGGTAAAATGGGAATCATTTGATGCTGCTTTACAAAGGCATCAAAGTGAGTCTCATGCAAAGAACACGTGTTGATGGTGTTCACAAACAATTGAAGCAAAAAAGCTGATGTTGGTCATGTTAAAATGGGGATCATTTGATGCTGCTTTACAAAAGCATCAAAGTAAGTCTCATGCAAAGAACATGAGCTGATGGTGTTCACAAAAAATTGAAGAAAAAGGGCTGATGTTGGTCATGTTAAAATGGGGATCATTTAATGCTGCTTTACAAAAGCACCAAAGCAAGTCTCAGGCAAGAACATGAGTTGATGGTGTTCAAGATGAATTGAAGCAAGAAGGAATGAGATGATGGACCAAGAGCACAAGATACAAACCTGGGCTATGAATAGCTGGTTTGGAATGCCCTGTTCCTGGGAGACCAAACATAGCAGAATCTGGAGCTAGAGACCTCTGGTTCAATACGTCATTCTTGTTATCCTGAATCACCAAACACAAATGTTTCACATAAAAGCAGTTATGATAGTTTTTTAAACAAAAAACACATCAACTACTACTTTTGTACTGAAGATAATGTGTTCAAAGTGCACCTGAGAGCTTGCTGACATCTGTTGTGGGCGAGACTGGACTTGTTGCAAGGATGTTGCAATACCAGCTGTACCATGCAGCGAAGGCCTGTTTCCCACAGACATAAACTAAGTCAGAACAGTCTGAATTGCATGAGGATTGCATCTATTGTCTAACTAATTGGTGCCCATCACAACCTTCACAGTTAAAAGAACATTCTGAGGCCATATTAACCTCTATCACCTTCCTTGAAATTGTCTACGCTTCCTTCAGAAAACAGGAAGTGAGAAACATGGACACAAAAATTCTACTTACAAACTCTAGGAATCTCAATCACACTATACCACCCTAGAGACCTGTCCAACCATGACTGATTATAGGACATCCCCACCTCAAATCAATTCCTCACTTGTTGTCAACATTATCATTGAGATTAACACCATAAACTGTCTAGTTCTGGAAAATGAATTCTGCATAGATACATGGCAAACTGTACATGCTCACAACTTTCCTGTCTTAGACAAACTCATCCCAGAACAATGCCTCATGAGCTATCAAAGCAAGGATCTAGACTAGCAAAGGGTTTTATGATCAGCCAAAGTTGTTTCACAACATCCTTCACTTGCAAAATGTCAACTGTCTTGAGTCTTCATACTGCCCCTTGACACTTTCTCAAAATGTGGAGTGCATTCAGGACTCAGTGCTAAATGTATTGGTCAGAGCACATCGTACCTCTGCAAAAAAAAAAACCACCCCACCAAATGCAACTTCAGCCACAAAACAGCAAAAATATAGTTTATAAACAGTCCCCAGCCAATTTCTAGGAGTTTCCATAGAAGGCACAAAAGGGTCCGCAGGAACATTAGCTATTGCAGCTGGAGGTGTGGTTTGGACATGCAAAAGCTACATAGCATATGTCAAGGATTTCAATTGACACTTCAGTCAAGAGATTGCTGGCTGGGACAGTGATATTAGATTGTGATGGCAATTGAGCATCACATGGGCAGTAAAGCTCATCGCACACAGTTCCAAAATGTATTCTTAATGGCCTCTATGCATCAGATGACAAGGTTATGCCATATGCCCTGGAGATTTGCGCACTGCTATGCAATTTTTTCACAGGTTGCCAGTCAAAAGCAGTCGATCACAACTGACAACAGACCCAACAAGCAGGATCAAGGATCTTGCAGCTTGTTTTCAGAATACCTTCATGGCTGTTTCATCAACTGCATCCCTTGGATGCGGATGCTTGAGGCGTTCTTCATATATTTTTGTTGCCATTGCATTTGCTGTGGGCTGCCGCAAAAGTGCATCCCCACCTAAGCCATTTGCAGAGCCATTTAGAAGATGACTGGCTTCTCGTCGCTGCTGCTGCTGTTGATGTTGCTGTTGTGCATGATGTTGCTGCAATAATTGCAGCTGCATTTGCTGGAGCTGTGCTGCTTGTTGCTGCTGATGCTGATGCTGCTGCTGATGCTGCTGCTGTTGCTGCTGTTTCTGTTGCTGTTCCCGAGCTTTCAGTTGTTGTGTCTAAGCATCACCTCACATACAACTTGTTACAGTGGCTGAAATGATATCAAGTCTAATGCTGTTCCATAGATGACAGACACAGCTGAACTGACATATTTGTGGACCAGCCTCCCAACCAGAAGTGGTCGTCTAGTCCAAATAAACATCATTGGAAGCCCCAAATCTGAAGTTGCTCAACCTGGACCATCTACTGGTTGATATTTCTGGAGACCTCAAGATTTGACACTAAAAACAAACAATGTTCCAGTCAAGCCATAATGCCCAAAGGCGTTTCCTATCTGAATGTAGTTCAGATTCGGGCATGAATACCACAAAGTTCTCATGAGTCAATTGTAATTTCCAAAGAACATCCTTCGTACATGAAAGGCGCCTTCAAATTCAGAAGTAATATGATCAAGAGGTTCTTAAGCAGCAGATTGCTTGGGATCTTGTGGAAGTTCCAAAAGATATCTTTCATAAGAATAGAGAAATCTCCATTGTCATGATGAAGAAGAAACAGCAAGGTTAACACTTCCTCAGGAAGCCACAGAAAGAACCAAACTAGGGAAGACAGAACAAACAAAAAACACACACCGGTATGAACAAAAAGTGCCAGTCTCACACCTGTTCAGGGACCATCAACAGTAGTATGTATGATAGTGACTTAACTACCACAACTTCCCCACTGACTTCATCAGCTCCCTACAGTGGGTAAAGGCTGGTGACAA
>Ga0116227_10003047_pt1 | contig 37609 bp, 27 predicted proteins | sample S1TSphgellanicum_FD_89693 | JGI IMG/M metagenome (GOLD analysis project Ga0116227, IMG submission 89693) | Host-associated microbial communities from peat moss isolated from Minnesota, USA - S1T2_Fb - Sphagnum magellanicum MG | ecosystem: Host-associated > Plants > Peat moss > Unclassified...
CAAGGTAACCTAAATAAAAAAAAGATTAAAGACAAATTCCAAGCACAAAGACTCAAAAAACCAAAAAGGAAAAAAAAAAAAAAAACCCCCACGACATGTTCCATGCATTAAAGTAAAAGGGGTGTGTGAAAACTCCAAAATAGGATTAAGATGAAATGACGCTTGGAAACACCTTTAGATCAATTCACTTATACAATCTAAAAAATGTGATGGTTAATGCAAATAGGACCAAATTGAGTCACGGATTTTTGCTTCAAACTCATTTTAAATTCACATAGCCTAGACTTGGGGAAAAAAACCACCATCTTCCTTATATTGTGTTTTGGAATTGTTCATGTCTTAAATTTTTTGAGCATCATAACCCTATCAAAACATGTTAATTTTGAAAATGTAATCACAATATCTACTATATTTCATCAAGATCTTTCCAACAAGCTAAAAATCTCTTGATTTGAAAATGATTTGATCCAAAATCATGAAAATGTTAGTTGGGAGTCATTTTCACAATTTGATTCCTAATTATTTCCTAATAGTAATTTAAATTTTTTTAACCTTTCAATGGTTTGATTTTGGCTCAATTTGGACAAGATTTGTTCCCCCAAACCTTGTCCCAAATTTGTGAAACACCTACGAATTTAAAATCCCAAAAGTGGAAATGCACTTGGGAGTTTTGAAAATTCCAAACTATTATCCCACATTTTTCACAATCACAAGGAAAATTTGTTTGGATGTTTCCAGTGCCTTATTTTATTCCCAATTTGTTTCCTTTTGTCTTGTTGCAACTTTGCGTGTGAGCCCAAAACTACAATGACAACAATTGCTACCTCTTAAATGGAGATAACATTCACCTAACACACCTAGCACTTTCTACATCATTAACATACCACACCTAGATGTTAAAAACTTCTATTTGCACGCACAATTCGAATGATTAACATTGCCATTTTATCACAATTTTTCAATATTGACAACAATAACAAGGATTCATAACCAAAAAGAAAAAAATGTGAACTCACTAATTATGGGTATTGAAACTATTATCAAAACAACATGCATTTAATTAATTTCATACTTTTGAAAAGCCCAAAAATAACTTAAATTTTTTCACCAATTTCGAACTTGCAAATTGAATCTGGTTGTCAATAGGTTCAAAGCATATATTCATTATTGGTAGTGATCAAAAGAATCACATCAAAAGAGGCAAAGATTAATTTGAATATTGTGTAGATCACAAATGCAAAAAATGAAATAAAACTAATACCTAGTGGTCATTATGTGATTAAGAATGAAAGAAAAAGGATTCAAAACTATATAGGCCAAAAAGGATTTGAAAAATTTAAAACATTTTCAAAGTAAAAGAGGGCTTTGGATAATTTGAATATTGTGTAGATCACAAAAGCAAAAAATGACATAAAATTAATACATGGTGTCACCAAGTGATAAAAAGTGGAAATGGATAACTCAAAATATAATACCAAACTTGTATGGTATTTCCTCTATTTCTCCTAACCTTAATAGCAAGTTATTATAATATGAAACTAGGTATTTAGACATGTATGGTATTTGATACCGATGTTAATACCAATCAATAACCTTATATATTATATTAGCATTACATATTACACCTACTATTTAAAAATGGGAATTAGGGTCCTACATCTATTTAAATAGGTGTAAAACCCTTCCCATTCTTCATAAATGTAAGATCATTTTCATTTTTGAAGAATTAAACATAAGAACATTTCACCTCAAAATATATGTATGCTTTAAGTTCACAATAATCTTCACCTTGTGTTTTATGATGGGTAAATCCCATTAGTAGTCAACATTCCCAAATTGTGAAGCCAAATTTTGCTACCACCTAGTCTTAGGCGCCTTATTTTGTGGATGACCCCACCTTGGGGCTTATAGTTTGTTTTTCCATTTAACATATAAACAAGTAAAACCATATGAATGTACAACCATTTTCAAAATTTACAAACTAATTCAAAATGTAAAGGACAATACAACCAAAATGAACACCCACTTTAAAAAAACCAAATGTATTGTTATAACAATCAAAAAATAATTCCAAACACATGCACAATAGACTCTAAATGCTACAACCAATCAAATGACATGTCTCAAAAAAATGTATTTACAATTGAAAAAAAGTAATGGTTCCTATATTCACACCTAACAATTATTATCATTATCAAAGAGTATTAAGTAAAGTAATTAAACTAATAATGTAGCTAACAGTGCTAAACATTATTTTGTTAGATCAAGAAGTGGTGGCTCCACTACTTAGTTAACAATTTATTGTTTATTATCAGGAAAAGGACATCAAGCTTTCACTACAAATGTAACCTCCTAGTTAGATTAGAGAGACATTTTAACAAGTCGAATATTTTACATGTTATCAAAATTATTGGGTCCCTAATGAATTCAACTCTTAAATATTTTTCTTTTTCTAGAAAGTTCACAAGTTTAATGAACTTTGCTATTTGTTTAGTGCAAATTTTTTACATGTAAGACTTTATTATGGTTTTGTAGGATGTTTGATGAGTTACACTTTGGGTTAAAAATGGATTAAACATATGCCGTGCTTTTAATGAATTGATCCCAAATTTTTTGATGTAATTGAAAAATGTTAGGTCTATTATTATTATTATTATTATTATTATTATTATTATTTCACAATTATATTCCAAGTTAAGTCATTTATATTCAATTTAATATTTTTCAATTGTGACCTAATTTCCAATTATAATATTGCATAATATGTCATTAAATAATAATGTTAAGATAAAAATAATCAACTTATAAATGTTGACAATTACAATGTTTGGTGTTTTAAACTTGAAAATATTATCATCCAAGAAAATATATGGGGCACACCCATCCTTGAGTGGTACCATTAGGAACCACCTCACCAAAATTCAAGGAAAAAAGTACCCAATTCAATTTAATTAAAGAAAATTAATTTTTAAATTGTGATTTTGATTATTGATTTACATTGCATGAGCTTCATATTCCTCACCTATGTATACACAATGGAAAAATTGTAGAAACCAACATAGATTACACATGTAAGATATGTGTGTTCCTGAAATGTTGCTAACACGTGCTTTTGAGATTTCTAGCCCCTTATCATTAAATGTCAAGTTACACCATTATTAAAAGAAATTTAATTATTTTATCTATTATAATTCTTAAGGTATGGCCAAATTGTTGATTGAAACAAAAAAATGAGAATTATTACAATTTTGTAAACATGAATGCAATGGCCTTTCAAGATCTCCTAATCATAAGCTTAAAACAAAATTGGTTGCATTAATCCATTATTTTATTTTATTTTAAATAAATTTTATTTGAAGTCCTCCTAAAATTAAAAGCATAAAATAAAATAAAAACAAAACAGGTTCCCTTTGTGTTCTTGAATAAAGGAACCCCAAATGTTTTTTTTTTAAAAGAAATTCCTTGACTAGTCATTTGAAATACTAAAATTTATTTTTTTGTAAATCCAATTGAAGTTTCAAATTCAACACAACTTGAGTAATTTGTTAACACAAAAATTGAAATGAAAAGCTTTCTTTAAATGAATCCCATATTATCCCAAAGTTGGATGGGTCTAAAACTTTGGTAAGTGACTTTTAAATGGTACCACCCCAAGGATGGATTTGCCTTATGACAATATGTTGACCTTGTCAATCCAACTTTGCCCCCAAATAACTCAAGCATAAGCACATTTTCAACTTTTAATGCAAGAATAAATACACTTCCATTTCAAGCCATTTGCAATGCAACTAGATGATCAATTTTATTGAAGAATCATGTTCACATTATCCTAATTTACCTTTCAATGAACGATGATATCATAGGTTTCTTTGCTAGCATCTATGATCTCCTAGAAATATTTGGTTATATATATATTTAAATGAACTTGGAAATTGAAACAAAACAACTATGTGCACGTGTAAGTGTTTGTGTTCTTCAAGAAGATTTCCAACATGACATACATTCTTGCCCTCCTAGAAAAAAGTGATGCAAATAAAGGTATTATTGAATGAATGTTGGCATCTTTCCTATCAAATTATGCTAGTATTTTTGTGCAAACCCTTGGAAGAAGAAATGCGATTCCAATATTCAACAATTTTTCAAGTTAACTTTGTTGGATGAAAACCAACAAATGCTAAGAAATCATAACCAACATGATGAAAAAACATTCCTACCCAAGTTCAAAAGCTTCAATGGCAAACTTAATTTTGAATCACAGAACAAGTTCCATGTTTCCCAAAAAAACCAAACTTGTATTCCTTAACAAGATGACCCCACACACAAAGGGTGACAATTGGATCCCTAGGAATTTTGTAGTTAAACTAGTAGTAGGGGAAGTCTATTTGATTAGAAAAAATGTTTTATTGACTTGATGATTCCATTTCAATAAATAAAATAGTTATCATATATTTTCTATGTCTTATATCTTTGTGTAAAAAACTTATTTCAATATGCCCATTTATTAATTTTGGACACATTTTATTTTTGATATGTCATAGTGTTTCATTTTTAAAAATTGAACATAGTGATTGGACGACACAAATGGAAAATTGAGGTTGGACTTTGTCTTTTTTTTCACCACATGCTCCAAAATCAACATTCTTAACATATATTAAGGATAAAAACCTAGTTTTAACATCATTTTTTCACTCACTTGCACATGCATATTTTTACATATTTGTTAAAAAATAATATGGTTAAATGATTATCATCCCTTCAACTAGATGATAAATTACATGCATCTTGCAAAGAAAGTAAGCAAAGTTGGGAGTGAGCATCACATCATAATGACTTTAGAACCAATGTTCTCCTTGACTTTGCTCATGTCTAATATATGTGGCCCCCAATTTGTTGCATCACTTGTTAATTCTCAATATTTCATCATGTTCACCAATGATGCTTCTTGCAAGACATGGGTTCACTTCTTACTATGCAAGTTTGAAGTTTTTTTCACATTCAAAAAACAAAAAAAATGGTCAAAACCTAGACCAAAAAAAAGATCATGTGTTTGTGAACATACACTAATGCCAAATTTATGTCAACAACATTGCAAAGCTATTGTTGTTCAATTGGAATCATTTTGAAACTTATAACAGTTTAAACAACACATCAAAATGGTGTGATTAACACAAAAATATGACTCTATTTGAAAAAGGCTTAAAGTATGATGGTTGATTCAAGTACACTAAAACCTCTATGGGCATATGTAATCAAGACTATTGCAAACCTTACCAATATTTCACCTACTTGAACCAACAATTTGATCATGCTTAAAGAAAATATGTAGCTACAGAAATTAATGGTGGAGCTTCAACTAACACAAAATGACACATTATGTGCAATAATTGTAGTCAATTGCAAATGACACACAATGCAATCTTCCATTCTCATATGAAACACATCAAAACTAAGTATCATTTCATTTGTGACTTGGTATTGAAAAATAAAGTCGAACTCACCTATGTTCCTTCTAGACAACAAAAGGCAAACATTTTTACAAAGTCAATAGGCAATTTGCCAAGTTTGATAAAATGCAAGCATTGTTTAACTTTGATTGAAATTGAACATGTAGATTAACGAGCATGTGAAGCATAAAATAAATGTTCAACTCAAGGCCAATCATTGTGTTAAATGTGAAGGAAAATGAAGAAAGTTTATGAGTCTTATGTTCACACTTAATGATTATTATCATTATCAAATAATATTAAATTAATTAATTACACCAATAATGTAATCAACTTAATATCGAACATTGTCCTTTTAAATTAAGAAGTGGTGAGTGATGACCTTATTATTTAACTAGAAAATTCTTGTTTATTGTTATGAAAAGAACATCAAACCTTCATTCCAAATGTAACCTCCTAGACTATAATAATAATAATAATAATAATGAATATTTCACTATAGCATAACAACACAAAGAAAAAGCTTTCACAACATAAAAAATTGGATAATTTTAATTTAATCAAGTCAGGTTTTGATTGATCTCAAAATTTTGTGGATTCAAAAAAATATAGATGAAACCCAAAAAATAAAAATTCCATTCATCCTTTTTTGAAAAATATGATTACGTCCACCAATGTTAGTTCTTATGGTTAAAAAATAAATGAATTATATGTTGAAATTTTTTTATGACATACACACATGAACAGCCTTGCAAACATGGATTTGAAGTTTTAAATAATCCTTTATATGGTTAACAATCAAAACAACCTTGATTTTGCTCCCAAAAAATTAAAGTTTATTTTTAATTGAATAATGTCATATAGATGGTCATTATAAATACTTGCAACCCATTATGAAATGGAGCTTATTTCATGATCTAACTTCACCTACAAATTTGACAAAATTTGATTTTGTGTTTGAATTTGTTTTTCTTTGCAAAATTAAAGAAGATTTATGCAAATAAAATAAACACACAAACACATGTGTGCTTTGGCGCACACACACGCACACACACATGATTATCAAGAAACCACCAATAAAAGTGGCCTCCTAAAACACCCAATAAATAATTAACAGTTTGATAATGCATAATCAAGTATTATATGTGCAAAAAATCATAGAAATATTAGCATTTGCCCACAACAAATTCATTAAATTTTTAAAGGTTTTCTACATCTCCCTAAAACAACTCTCTAATTTTTCATTAGTCATAATTTAGTTTTAAGTCTTATAATGAAACTAATTTAAGTAATTAGAAATATTCTAAACTAAAAGAAACACCTTATGTACCTAGTACCTACCTATGTTCACAAACCATACCTCAGACGGCGCGTGCACCGTCCGATTTTGGATCCGAGACTTGCACTGGATTCAGGACTACGGTGTGCATTATTGCCCTTCAGACCGTATCTGAATCTGACCGTTGGATCTTCCGCTAGAATGTAGCTTGAGTGACCGGATCTAGCTCCATATCTGTGACGATATGCACAAGTGTGTGTACGTTTGAAGCTTTCATGGGCTTTCGGAACGACCATTGTTCTCGTTTTCGGTCGGCAAGAAGCACACAATCGAGCTCTGCAGGCCAGGTAAATTTTTGTTCCAAGAGATTCAATTTCAAAGCTGTGAAATTGGGTTTAGGGTTTAGGGTTCAGAGTTTAGGGTTTTTCTTTTTCTTTTTCCCTTAGGTTTTGATCCTGTTTTTTGGGTATGGATGGTTCTTGGTGGTCAAGTGGACAAACAAAGCTCTCACCTCATCAAAGTTGCGGAGTTTTGTTTTTGTTTGCAGAGTTTTGTTTTTGGTTGTAGAATACCTAAAAGCAGGTTAGCCCATCTCCCACACATACCCCCTTTTTCTCTCACTTTGCATTGGGTGTTAGATATCAAAACCTCAGTACAGAATTGGGGTTTTTTTTGGGGGTAAGTGGGAAGTTGTTGGGGTTTTTGGGACTTGTTTCTAGGTTTGGAGTTTCGGAATCCATTGTTTCCATCCATCTTGAATTCTTCTTATGTGATATAGCAAGCCTTCTTGTTATGGTTATGTTCTCCAAAACTGCTTGTGAGGATGATTCCTAGTCTCTAGTGCAATTTTCCTCATCAAAATGGATCACATTTTGGGTTTTTGCTCCCTTTGGTTTCCTCATGTTTTGCGAGTTTTGTGTATGGATCAATCTCATTGTTTATGGTTTTGTTGGAAATTTGAATATTGGAAGATGCAAAGAAAATTATAATTGGAGACTGAAGCTCCACACTTGTGGATTCAACAAAGATTTTGCACAAAACTCACCACTGTCATGAGATGAAGTTTCTTTGTTGGATTTTACAGATACGTGAGAATTGAACTGGGTAGAATGGCAACTGATCTGGTTATACACAAGGGAGGATGTCATTGCAAGCGGGTGCGATATAGTGTAAGAGCACCTGCCAATGTGGTTGTGTGGGAGTGCAACTGCTCTAATTGTGCAATGCGAAGAAACATACATTTTATTGTTCCACAAAGTGATTTTGAGCTTGATCCTGCATCTGAGGAATTTCTGACACTCTACACTTTTGGCACTCATACTGCCAAGCATCTGTTTTGCAAAGTGTGTGGAGTTACATCATATTACATTCCTCGCTCAAATCCCGATGGCGTTGGAGTTACATTGAATTGTATTGATCCAGGGACAATTACTCATGTTGAGAAAAGGACATACGATGGCAAAAATTGGGACTCAGCTTACTCGCAGTCAGAAATTTCCTCTTTCTCTAAATTGAGCTGAATTCTATAAACCCTGAGAGACAGATCACAAGAACAAAAGAGAAGTCTGCCAGCCCCAAGTAATGAGGAGCTTCTTGAAAGTGTAAATCTTCCATCTTTCTTCACACTAGCTTCCACACATCACATGATGGACTTACCTTTGTGATCTTAGAAGAATAATCATTCTTCACGCAAGGGTTCTGCTCTTTGGGTTCTGGACCTCTTTACCATGTGATTCCAGTAGAACTGGAAATATTAGGGTTTTAGGGGTGTAGGGGTTTTACATCAAAGATTGACAGTTTGTTGAAGCTTATTGGCATCCCATCCTTTCTGTTTTGTTGTATTGAGTTTGACTTGTATTCAAACTTTTCTTTGAAGAAGTTTTTTCTTCCTTAGATTTGATCCTCTGTGTTGCTTGCATTTGATTCCCCCATTCCATGTGATTGCAAATTGTTTCTATTTCAGCCAAGCAAGATTGTAGCAATGTGCTATCATCTTTGAAAAGTCTTGGAGAGATTTGCCACCTACAGAGAGAGCTTGCTAACGGTAGTTGTACTCTTGCAATCATTGATCTTTGCCGTGGGTGAGGGAGTATATGGCTAGCATCTAGTTCAAGAACATTCACAGAAATTGTTCTGAGGAGGACGGACACCCTTGAAGGAGGAGCTGACAACCATGTACAAACACTCATTGGCATGAGTTCAAAGAGAGTTGTTGTTGGGTGCAACAATTTTTACAAAGGGTGTGTCCAATACAAGGGAGGAATATTTTTGTTGTTGCTACCGCTTTTTTAGCACTGTTTGTTGTCACAGGGGGGAGCCCATGTCACAACCACAAGCCTCCAACAAAGATGATGGTTTCCTAAGAAAGGCTTGGAGATTTTTCCGCAACTCTGCCACAAGGACAAGGGGCTCTTCTTCCTTGTCTCCTGATACTTCTCGTGCAGCAACAACTGCCGCCAAGTATTTGTGTCTGGCAAGCTCCATGTTTTCTTTTGATTGCTCTGACATTTCATGGAGCAGACTCTGGTCATTTTGAACCTCAGCAATCTGTGTATGATGATTGCCATCTGCATAAGTGCTGGTCTCCACAGCAGCATTGAGCTGAGATTGCAGTGCCAACAACTGACACTGTAAACCAATCACCTCAGCCTCAATGCTTGCAGCCTGGTAGTTTGTCCTTGCCATATCAATTTCCTTTCTGTCCAGCAGAGATTGCATCTTTTCAAGTTCAAGCTGCTTTTCAGAGAGCTGAATCTGAACAGATTGTGCACTTTGCTTTTTCTCCCATACCTCCTGCTGTAATTCTCCCACTTGAGTCTGCAACTGTAGCACGTCCCGGTCCCTTGCAACTCTGTTGGCTGCAATTTCAGCAGATGTATGCTTCACAGTGTTCTCCAAAGCAAGCTCCTTCTCCCACAGCTTCTGCTTCAACTCTTCAAGTTCACTCTGTAGCTGCCGCAGCTCTTTTGAATTCTTGTTTACAATCGTTTCCAGAAAGCTATCCCTCTCCTTCAGCTTCTGCTTGAGCTCTTCAATCTCCTGCAGCTTACGAGTCGTATCCAAGGATGATGGAGGAGGATGCTGCCCATAAGACTGTAAAAGGCTGTCCTTCTCGCAGAGTTGCTGCTTCAACTCTTCAATCTCCTTGCAGAGGTGATGATAAGGTGGTGATGATGATTCTGTTTCCTCAACCCTCCGCAATATGTTGTCACCTTCTTCCCAAACAGGAAGATCATCTAGGAGGTCACCTTCAGTCTCCAAATCCCTCCTTTCAGCTGGCATTGTTTGTGGCAGCAGCTGCTGGTGCAAACTCCTCTTGTCAAACTTTGCTGCAGGACTTTCAAAGCTCTTCCTGCTGCTGAGACCACCCTGCCGCAATGGAGCACATGTGTAAACCATGGGTGCACGATGATGATGATGGTGTGCTGCAAACATTGTATTCCCTCCTCCTCCTCCCTGCTGCCGCCTCTCCAAAAAAGTCTCCACGAGAGGAATCATGTCAACCAGGTTCTGGTACAAAGCAGGATTGACAACTGAAGAAGAGCCAGGAAATATGCTGCGATTGTTTCTGCCATTCCTATCTGTATCCATGATGATGATCTGCCACAAGCTCCTCCCTCTTTCCCTCCCTTTGTTCCTCTAAAACCTAATCTGTTTTTTTCCACCACCAGACACACCCCTCTTCCTTCAGGCAGGAGCCTTCCTGATCGCTGCCACAAGGAAAGAAGCACACACATTCTTCCTCCTCTTCCTCCTCCCTCAAACCCAACAATGCAAGAAGAAGCACCATAACATTTGCTAATGAAAACACGAGAATCACAACTGCACGTATGTATGTATGTATGTATCTACATGGATTTGGAACTACAGAGATCTTCTTTCACAACACAAAACACTGAAGTGGGGAAAACAACAATCATACCCAGACAAAAGAAGAGTGTGCAATAGCAGCAGCAGCAGCAGCAGCTCTCAGTTGACCTTTGTGAGGAGAACTCTTACGGAAGGAGTAGTTGTTTCCCAGAAATCATCAGCAGGCCTGCTGCTGCTACAACAATAATATCTGTGCAAGCCGGCTCCATATTTTCCTCTTCAGCTGGAGCTTTTTCTTCTCTTTCTCAACATCTTGAGCACTTGGGATTACAACAGAAACGGATCAGAGATCAAGTCTGCTCTCCAATAATAATGCTGGAGTATACAAAGAAGCTATAATAGAGAGCAAGCCAAGAGCACTCTGTTTTCTCGCTCTTTTTCTCGTTCTTCTTGTACACTCCAATGCCTGCTGCTGCTATGATGCAGCAAGCAAGAAAGAAACCGCAATTATTGTTTCCGCTTGGTCAGTAGTCATCAGGGATGGCTTTTGCAGTAGCAGTAGTAGTAGTAGTAGTAATGGCAGGCAGTAGTCCAGCAGCAGCAGGAGTCTTCCGTCTTCAGCCGTGCAGTACTTACAAGTCCTGTTGCGAAATCGATGCTGTCATTAGCGAGAATCTCCTCTTCTGACATCTCTCTCATCAATCTCTGAAAGACATTATTGGAAAACGCCAAGACAAGAAGACGGTACGTGCAACTGCACTTTTTTACAAGGTTCCTTTTGCTCGGAATCTCTTCTCTCGTCATCGGGGAGCGAGCGAGCGAGCGATCGAGCCCATAAACAAATCTCCTCTTCTCTGTCCGTCCGCCCGTCTGTGTGTGTCTCTGTCTGTCAGATCGCACAGTTGCTGCATCATCATCTTCTTCTCCTTCGTCACGGGGTTTTCGTAGAGGCAACAAGATGCGCGGCGCATCGTCATCTGAGGTGTGCAGGACCGTCGCCGTCCCGAGTCCTCATAGATTGGATCAAGGATTTCGCAACTGATCGCGATCACGCATCATCAAGGTTCTGTATCATCAAGAGGTCTTCTTCTTCTTCTTCTTCTTCTTCTTGAGAATTCTTCATTCCTGTGACAATTTGTCGCATCTGTAAATCTTTTGCGACGTGACTGTCTGGTGCTTTTCTGCAATTCGACAAAACTTGGAACAACACAAGAAGAAGAAGAAGAACCTCCTCCTCACAAGAAGAGACTTCCAAGGAAAAAGCAGCAGCTTGTTCTTTTTCTTTTGGTCTTTGTAAGAGAAGGCGGAGGAAAACAAAGGGGATTATGATGATGGAGAGGAGCCAGCAGCAGCAGGATAACAGTACGAGTGCTGGTGGAGTAGAAAAAGCAGCAGCAGCAGCAGGCGAGACGTCGAGCTCTTCACAGCATGACGAGGTAGCAGCGGAGACGACGGCGGCTGTGGCACAAGAAGATTCTTGTGCACAAACAAATGATGATCCTCTGGCCAAAGCTTTGCAAACGCTCTTCCTCAATGTCACCTCCTTCATCCAAGCAGAGCTTCAGGTATGCTTCTCTCTCTCTCTCTCTCTCTCTCTCTCGTCTTTCTCTTCTATTCTCCAGCTTCTTCAGTCTTGTCACTAATGGAAGAAGGGCTACTTATATCCCTCCCTCGACCTGCATGTCTCTTCTTCCTCTCTCTGATTCACAGTTTGCAACAGAAGATGATGTGCTGCATATCTTGTTTGTAGGACAGGTAGGAGGAGGAGCGATCATGAGAGAATCATCATAATTGCACATCTTGGAAGATGGAATTTTTGCTTGCTTGCTTGATTATTGCATTCACCCCATTGGTTCCTGTTGGCTTGAAATCTGCAGGCAACAAGTAGTGAATACAAGTTATTGGAGAAGATGAATCTGAGAGTAGCAAGTGAATATGACCACCAGGCTGACTTTGCTGCTGGGCTTCGAGTGTTTGTGGAAAGACTGAAGCAAAAGAACAACAATTTTGCTCATTACCTTCAGCAGATTGATGAAATAGACCAAGAAGTTACAGAGCTGGAAGCTGTGGTCTCCACACTTGATAACTACACCAGCAATTTGGAGGCGAAGATCAAGGTTGCTTGCAGCAGTGCTGCTCCCAAGCGTTTCACCTGAGTGAGCTTGCTTTTTTTGCACTTCTATCTTTTGCTGGAGTTTTTCCAATGATCATCTGCCAACAGGGAATCTTTCCTTGAGGAGACAACAATGTGATATCCACAAACATTCAAAGGCTGTCTTTCAGAAGCTCTGTTGGGTCCTGCACATTTTTGGATTCAGGATTGTATCTGATAGTTGGGGTTGTAAGCTTCTCCTTGCCTGGCCTTCAACAGCATTTCCTTGTGCTGGTGATTTTCACCACTTTTCCAGAATAGAAAAACCTGGCTTGAGGTTTAGTCTTGATGTTGGGTTCAAGGATAGAGGGATCAACCACAGAGATGCTTCTTGTGATTTGTCTGCTGGGAAATTTATCAAGCTTACACATGTCTTTCACCTGTGAAAAACAACCTCTGCATTCTATTCTAAAGTTTGCACCTTTCATAAGGCCATGGCTCATATGTGAGGCAATCTATGATTTGGTTTCTCTATTTGTATCTTTCTCTCTCTCTCTCTCTCTCTCTCTCTCTCTCTCTCTGTGTGTCCCTCTCTAGCCATTTCTTGGATTTCTGGGGATAAGATCTACTCTTTCTTTTTCTTTGTTGACTTGCATATTGCAAACCTCTGGTTTCACCTGTGCTCTCACCAGCACTAACAGCCCCTACACTAGCTGCTCAATTTGCTGTGCAGAAATTGCAAACTGCAGATCCCGGAAAACTTCAGGTAAACCCTGAGAGTTAGCACTGAGTCAAAGTCACCATAAGGATTCAAAATTGAGACAGTAGAAATGTATTCAAGATGGTGATTAGTGACAGAATCAAAGAGATTGAGTTAGGGTTCAACTGAGTATCATCTTGGGCAGCTGAAGGCAAGGATAGCCAAGCTTAGGAGTCAATTACTAGAACCTGCAGTGGAGGAGTAGGAAGAAATGGGTTTGAGGGATCACAAAATTTGTGCATGCTCATGTGGTCTCAATAGGGTTTTCAAATCTGGGGCAATCCACACTTTTGACAATGCTGACAGGAATACAATCCGAGTCAGCTGCTTATGAATTCACCACTCACTTGCATTCCAGGCATCATCCACTACAATGATGCCAAGATCCAGCCTCTTGATCATCTTCCTGGTATTGTCGAGGGGGCTACTGAAGGCAAAGGTTTGCATTGACTGGTGATTGCAGTTGCTAAATCTTCTGACCTTGTGTCATGGTTCGAGATGCTTCAAAATATGATATTGACCACCTTGATCACAGTCTGTTGATGGACATAAAATATTTGCTTTTTTATGGTGTAATAAGCTCAAAGCACAAGCTGCAGCAATGTAGTACTGAGCATCTCCTGCATGATGAGGGTGTTGTTCAGATTGTTGCAAAGGAGGAAGAAGAGGATAGAGGGTGAGGGTTGATTCAAGGTCACATACTACAATGATTGCTCAACTGAGAGAAGACAGCACCCTGGCCCATGACATGAAAAACCACATGTACTCATGTCAGCCATGTCTCTGGCTACTTTTTGTTTGTGGATTTTAGCTCAACTCCACAGGCAGACTGGGCAAAGAAAATGCTAGCCTAATGTGTTCTATGATTTGCTCATGTCCTCAAAGCTCTGATACAGATGTGAGGTTACATCAACAGTGTGTACACTGCAGAGACAGGATGAGGGCTTATCCAGATTTAGAGGTTGATGAATGTGGGCTTTAGAATTATCCAGATTTCCAAGCTCCCTTGTCATGCCAAGCACAGGAATATATGCAACCACAAGGAGAGGCAGGCACAGGAATGCAAAGACCTGATTCCTGTGGTGCTTCCCCTTCCCACTTCCCACTAAGGAAGAATCCAAATCCAGGCTTTGAACTCTTGCATTTCCACTGCTTCTTCTTCCTCATGGACTAGAATTTCAGCTTACAAACATAATATCAATTGAATTGGGAGCAAACAAAATTTCCAAAGACATGATGAGCTCAAAAGACTTTTGCAAGCTCAATCACAAAAAAGCTTTTGGACTGTATCTCTCTTCTTCCTACCCTTCACAACAGAACTGAAGGTACCTGAAGGAACTACTATTTCCAGGAGGAATAATAAATTGCAAACCGAGCTGCAAACTGAAGATTTCTTATCTCTTATCCTTCTTTTTCTTTGGCTGTCAAAAAGTACTTTCTTTTCCTGCTTCAGACTATTGTGCATGCTTTTCCTTCCTTCAAGATTCTACAAATCAAACCAAAAATTACAAATTAGCTGGACTTCTCTTTTCATCTTCTTCTTTTCTGGAATCAATTAGTTGTATGCATTTGCATCCATTGCAGTAGCAACTCCCTTGGATTATACAAATTTGGTTCCATATTGTATGATTTCTAAAGTTCATGATTTGATACTCAACTAATCCAATCTAAATAAGCAAACAGCAAGATTAAGGAGGAGGAGAAACTTATGTTGCCATAGACTCTCAACAAAGCTACAAACAACAAGAAAGGATCAAGAGCACTAGATTGCCCATGACACACAATCGACTTGCAACAAGCAACCAATTCACCCTACATAGGTGACAAAGAAGCATCCAAATGTATCTTTATGTATGATGAAATGTTGATGATGATCTTTAGTTTTTTCATAAAGCAAATCATGAACAAGATCATTTGCCACAAAGAGAACTTGAAACAAACAACAAGAGATCATCATTGCAAGTGAGTGAAGTGAACTCCTCAAACACAACAAACAACCTCACACAAGATTGAAGCAAACACTCAAATTCAACATCACACGCTCTTCAAAAAATCAACAATTGTAACATGATCGTTACGTGAGAAAGTGAAGACAAAATATTGAAACTCAACAACAACAACATTGTCACACATGAGAGTGAAGGAAACCTTCTCAAATTCAACTACACCCATCATCACAAGACAATGAAGCAAATCATTCAAATTCAATATGACAACATCATCACAAGAGTGTCAAACAAACCATTTCAAAATTCAATGACCTTATCATCAGAAGAAAGTGAAACAAACCATTGAAATTCAACACCACCATCATCACAAGAGAGAGTGACGCAAACCGTTCAAACTCAACACCAACATTATCATGACAAGAGAATGAAATAAACCATTCAAATTTGATAACAACAATATCATCATCCAAGAGCAAAAAAAACCATTTGAACTTAATACCAACATCATCATCATCATCACAAGAAATTGAAACAAACTCTTGAAATTAAAAAACAACATGATTATCTTAAAAAGAAAACTTAAGCACACCATTTAAAAATTCAATAAGTATGGTTTTATTATTCAATATTCCCCAAGCTTTTAATGGAGGATGAGAAGTTTTTTTTTTCATTTTTTTATGTTGAAATTTTGGTGAAATTTCTCTAGGAAAAAATAATAATGAAAAATGGTAATTTTATTTTGGGTTGCATGAAAAAAAATTTGTAAAATTATTCTATTGTCAATAGTGTTATGGCTTGTGTGAAAATTCAAACTTTTTTTTATACTTGTGATTGCCAATTTGTTTGGATATATATAATCCTTGATTTTTTTTTTCAAAGAACATACTTTTGTGAAAGAAAATGAAAAATCTTTTGGATTATGTGTTTATATATATATATATATAATTTATTATTATTATTATTATGAAACAGAAATCTTCAAAATTAATTATTTGGCGGCATGTGCCAAAACTACCCTTATATTATGATATAAGAGATTTTTTTAAATGATTATGTACAATTTGATTGCATTTGAATGAAGGTAAGTTAAATGATTTTCCTTAAAAAATTTAAACCTATGATGATAATTTCCACTTTGTGAATATCATTGTGGAGGTGGTATAAAAATAAGTAAGTACTTGGGCAAATTTTGTTTTCTATTAAAAATTTTATATCCAAGCAACATTTGAAATTTGAAACTACATGAACAAACATGTTTTCCAAGCTGCCAAGGTACTATGATATGTGACAAACATCACAATTTTCTTTTGTGTGCAAAGAAAATAATAAACCCTCTAGATTGCCAAATGTGGGAAAAAAAAAAAATTTAAAATTTAAATCACAATTAGGATCCAAAGCCACTTTTTAAAAATATTTTAAAGTGTATTAAATTCATTAAATTAGAAAAGTTAAATTGATAATTCCATTAATATAATAGGATATAATGTTTTTGAAAGCATGCTTTCCTTGTTATTAGAAGAGGTAATAATAATATATAATGGTTTTGAAATTATCCTTTTGATGTTGTAAGTTATTAAAACTAAAAGGATTTTATAGATATTTGAAAATTTTGCAAGCTTTTAAATGCCCAATTGAATCCAAATGTATTTTGAACTCATTAAGCCTTTACGAATTTAATTCTTTACACGTCCCATAAAGGCTTTTTGAGGGCATTGAGAGGGTTTAGGGCTTTTTCCCATTTAGTGAACCAGTACTCACATTGGTTACCATGGTTAAAAAAAAACAAGCCCTATTTTGTTTTTGGTTTAGGGTTTAGGGTAGGGTGGGGTTCTTTTGGGGTTCAAATTTAACATTTCCTAGGTCAAATATTAACCACTAAGAGGCCTAACTCAAGAAGGTGAACTTATGGGTTAACTAACTCACTATAAGAGGGAGGAGGGGATTGGGGGAATAATGGATGTGCCTAGGAAGAAGAGATGGGATATTTCTCAAAATGGATGAAAGGCCCCAAGAGTATTATTGTTTTCAAGGGCCATAGTGAACCAGCATCCATGAGTGCACAACCAAGGATGAATGATAAGTGGTCAGGAAACAATTTTCTGTTGGATTTTCAGTTCGCTAACTAACCATGGTGGTTAGCTCAGTTGCTTGTTTCTTCTACTACCTACCTACCTACCTACCTACTAACAACCCAACAAGCAGGTTGTTACCTACTAATAGGTAATAAAAAGCAGCCCTTGCGTATGTATAAACCATCTACCTACTTATTAGTTACCTATTTTCTTACCTACCTACCTATGTATATGAGACCTATTTCCTACAGATTTGGTTACCAAGGTGAAACCAAATATTAACTCAGTTGAGGTTTATCCATAACTGGGTACCAACAGAGTAACAACAGGCATCCAGTGGATGGTGTGCTGGTGGGTGCTGCTTTCACTCTGGCTAAAGAGCATTTCAGTTTGCGGGCAGGGCAGCAGGAAATCAGCCTCGCTACCGCCCAACCAGGTGGTTGGCAGTTTGTGCTACCATCCAGGTTGGTGGTAGTGAGGCTGCCCGGCACTCCCCTGCCCGGGGCAGGTCGGCCCGGTCCTGTAGCGGAGAACGGGTGGTCTGCCTGCCCGGCCCGGTCTTCCTGCCCGTTCTGCCCGCCCGACCAAGGGCTTTTGTGCGTCTCTCGTTCTCTCTCTCTCTCTCTCGTCTTCTGTGTCGTCGCTTGTCGCGGGTCCTTGATCGTCGTCTCGTCCATAGCCGCGCGGCTTTTTGGGGTCTCTGTCGCTGTTGCAGCCGCCGCTGTTGCATCATTGATCGCCAATTGCACTACAACCTGTTGTTGCCCTTCTTCTCACCCACAGGTACAAAACGCTTTTGTGTTTTCTCCCCTCTCTCTCTTCCCATCCCCGATGCGGCGGTTCTCGCAGCAGAGCTGCTACCACCTGTAGAGTAGAGAGAGAGAGAGAGAGAGGGAGGTGGGTATGTTGTTTTTGCTTGCAGGGCTGCTGCCTGGCGGCTACAACTGAAAAAAACCAACTCTTTGGTTGGGTGCCCCCCTGTTTGTAGGTTTTCCTGCACGGATTTTGTGGGTGTGGTGGAAGCGACAAGAAGGAGCAGCAGCTGCTAGTCTCACACGCTCCTCGGAGAGCTTGGATGTAAAGGTAATGGCTGAGCTTGGAAGAAGGTATGGAACCCAACGGAAGGGAGGGAGGAGGATGGGTTGTGTCTGTCTGTCTGTTGTCTATGTGTTTGTTTGTGAGGTTAGGCGACGACGATGAGATAAGAGGGCATGCAGAGTATCGTATGGGGTGCAGGGATGGGTGGGATGGGTTGTAGGAGAGTAGGGGAGCAATGGGTGCTTCCTCTTTGTCATCAAAATTGTTTGTGGGATGATGTCTCTTTTGGGGAGCAGCAGATGAGAGGCGCAAGCTTGTTGTTTTATATTTTCTGTTTTGGTGCATTTGAGACTGAAGTGTAGGGGTAGAGGAGAAGGCGGATCATTGTCTGGTGGAAGATAAGTGGGTTTGTTCTCAGAAGGCTGTGAAGGATGATGGCTTGGAGAAAGAAGAAGAAGAAAAGGTTTACTTGTGAGTGGCTTCCTGTTGTTTTTTGTTTATGGAGATGATGTAGGGATCTGAACAAGTGTGCAGGAGGGAGACAGACAGACAGACAGAGGAGGAAACCTAGCAAGGTAGCTTGTGTCATACTCTTAGATGTGAGAGTATGGAGGATTGGGGAAGTGGATATGATTGTTGTTGAATGTGTTTCTAGTATATTGACTTCTCTCCTGAGGGAGTGAGAAGGAAGGAACTTGCTTTCCATCTCTAGAATTCTTCATGTGGAATGCTGTCTGTGGTTAGAGAGTTTCTGAACCTGCTGGAGCCAGGTGGAATCAGTAGGCAATCTTTGATGGCCTTCTGTATCTAATCCTTGAACCTGAAGCGACTGTTTTGAATTGAATGTAGTAGTGTGTAATTCAAAAGGAATTGACAAGCAGAAGAGGAGCTTATCTGTTGCTAAGTAGGTTTTTGTTTGGACAGAACAAAACATCATTCCCATGTTTTATCTGCATGGTTGTAGAGCACTCACTCTGGACATGGGAGACATGGGTACACACCAAGGTACTAGATCTTCAGTCTAGGAGCCCTTCAGGAAGGCACCCACATGCCTCAACCATGAGATACATCTTCACCCATTATGGCTTCTTCTGTGAGCAAGATACCTGATCTCACAGACATCCTCCTTTTTGTCTCTGGTAAAAGCATGTCAAAGAGTAGTACAGCAATTAGAAGAAGCCTTTGCATCTCCTTCTCTCCTCTATGTCATGCTTTAGTTGTTATTATAGCCCCCTTGACACCAACTAACCCTCTTTCGGGTATCTGACACTGGCAAACTTGCAGCCAGTTCAATGTGCAAGGTCAAGGTGTATGGTGGAATGAATGTTATACTCACTCTTCAGTCAATCATGTTTGCAGGACAATTGCAGCTGGAGCATTGGTTTCAATTTTCAAGACTCTTGCAAAACAGAGTGTTGTAGTTTGTGTTCACACAACCCCCCCCCCCAAACCATCCAATTTTCATCTTCCTTCTTCACTTCCAAACAGCTACAGGAGTTGCAAATCAAAACAGATTTGGTGGTTCCTTCAATGCACTAGTAAGGTAAGAAATTGTTTGTGATTGAAGAATGTTGCAGCTTCTTCCAATGGATTTGATTCAATCAATTTCGACAGGATTGTATTTAGAGCCTGGTGGAATTGCAGGCATGTACAGAATGAGTTCAACGAGCAATGGACCTTTGTCTGGAGTAAGCGAAGATCTTTCTGCTGGCATGTTTGGTCTGTCAATTTCTTTGGATGATCAGAGCAATCTTGGAGCTGGAGAGGCATATCGTGGTACAAGCAACCAGGGCTCTGCTGCAGTACTCTCTCCTCAAAAGAAACCCAGCTTGGTTGACACTTCTTCAGGTTCTTTTGGATCATTAGGGCGGACATCATTGAATCCACATGCAGCAGAATTTGTACCAAGGGCTTTGAAACCTGCAAGCAACTTGGTGTCTGTGATTGCTTGGGATAGTAGCAAGCCCACCACTACTGGTTCTGCTAGTGAAAAAGATGGTGTATCACAACTGCACAGAACAAACTCGAGCAATTCCAATGCTTCAGATGATGAGTATCGGCGTCTCTTCCGTGCACAGCTTCCAGATGACCTAATGCCAGATTTTGATGTTGGAGATTTTGGAGAGAGTGTCTCAGATTATGTAGAATCTGCATTCTCGGACAAAGGTTGGGAGGCAGGCAGTGGAAGCACTGCTTCACAAGTGGAAAGCTTCAATTATGATGATAGAATTCAGCAAAGTGCATTACGGGCAAAATCATACAGCCCTCCTGGAGGGAATGCACCACCAAGATACAACAATGGGCAGCAGGGAGGAACCACATTTCCTGGCACTAGTTTTGTGAGACCTTATCTTCCAGACCTTCGACCTTCCATGCAGCAACAGATTTTGGCAAACCGGGAAAGACAGGTCTCAGCTGTATGGCCTGATAGCAATGAGAGTGTGACAGGTTCCTCCTTTAGTGATTGGGGGGTTGGAGAGAAGACATTTCCTGATGACCTGGGAGGAGAGATTGACCCTATTAGTCTTCTCACATCTGAGTTTCCTGGATTTGCATCTGAAAGTCTTGCGGAAATCTACTATGCCAATGGTGGTGATCTGAGCCTCACAATGGAGATGCTTACAGAGCTTGAGGTGTGCTAGATTTCAGAAATCCTTGCTCTCAGTAGTGAGATCATGAATCATTCTTAAAGTTTGTTGTACTGTTCTGTGTCTGGACTTCACCTCACTCAGTTAAGGGTGCTTTCTTATCAAGACATAAATGCAGTAGTTCTCCCATGTAATCAGATTTTGTATTGGATTTGGGTCAGAGGACTAGGTCAATCACTACTGTGCCTGTATAAATAAAAGGGTGAATGCTTATTTGAGGTGAAATCAGCTGCAAATATGTGGAAAATGTTGAGTGTGGGCTTCACCCTCATTTGCAGCTTCAGAATGAAGGAGGTTCCACAAAGCAGTTCCAGTCACCGCCAATACAAGCTCCACCAACACTGAGGGATTTTCCAGCACTTTCTGCATTTGACAGTTTAAATGCATCATTGTCCAGCAGCAGGGCAACTGGTGGAGGAGTTGTGGGCGGGGAGTTGAGAGCAACTCCTGCTGATTTTGTAGCTGCTGTACGAAAGCAAGCAGCACAACAAGCTGCAAAGTTGCAGCAGTACGAGCAAAATGGTGGGGTTGATCCTTCAATAGGAGCTGCCTTACGTGGGATTATTTCCCAAGGTCAGGGAGTTGGGGGCTTTCTCCGTGATGCTAGTAGTAGGGGTTCACATGGAGAGAGGTTGGAAGCATATCAGCTGCATGGGCGTGAGTCACATGCACCTCCTCCCCAACCCACCTGGCTTGACACTGGAGATTCCATTGGTTAGTTTTTTCTGCCTTAAAGATTACTGAGGATTTGAGCTTATGCTTAAGTTTACTGGGTTATACTGATTTGGAGTTGGATTTGGAGTTGGATGTAAATCATTGAGGTGCCCAAGAGTTGAGCAAGAACCTGATGCTGGCTCAGAAGCTTATTTCAAGTTTGCAAGGGGTGGGTGGGAAGATGAGCTGCTCATTAGGGTCTGAGAGAGGGTTCAACAGCCAGTGTTGATAGGCTTGGCACTTATTCTCATGCAGCAACTATGTACACGGATATGCGAGAAGAAGCTCGGGATCATGCTCGTGTCCGCAATGCTTATTTTGATCAGGTTCGCTCTTGAGCAAAGTAATGCAGAGGAAAAAATGGATGGATGGGGTGCTGGATCAATCTACTGCTATGAGGATCTTGGTCCTGACTAGCACTGAAAAACCATTAGGTGCTGCTGATACATCCATCATCTAGGGGTTTTGAAAGTTTCATATTTCTGTCATCAAGAGGGTCATATAAGTGCCAGTGTTCTGACTGACTGTTTGGTGGGTGAATTAGGCACAGCAGGCATATCTCACAGGCAACAAAGCTCTTGCTAAGGAGTTGAGTGCAAAAGGACAATGGCACAATGATCAGATGAAAGCTGCCCACAGCAAGGCAGGTGAAGCTATCTTTTGGCAAAGGTACAGAAAATTTGTACAACCCTAAGTTCCAAGTTGTATTGAGAACACTGCTAGTAGTAGGATTTTATCACACAGAAGTGTAGAAGAACAACTGCTGCTATATTCCAAGTTTTGAAGGTTTGGGGTGCTGAGTATCTCTCTGTGAGCACAAAACAGCTACTCAGCAGTTGCTTTTTCTTCATTTCTTCTAAACAGAACGTGACAGTAGGGAGCAGATTTTGCACATGAGTACTTCTGGTGTGAGTTTTTCCTTGTGCAGGAATGCAAACATTTATGGGAATAGTAGCAGCACTTTGGGGCAACCACGATTACTGGATCTACATGGCCTCCATGTTAATGAGGCAATTCCAATGTTGAAGCGTGAAATTGGGCAATTACGACTCAGTGTGAGAAGCACACGGCAGCGGGAACAGGTGTTTATCTGTGTAGGAACAGGGCACCATACCAAGGGCTCTCGAACCCCAGCCAGGTTACCTGTTGCAGTTCAGCGGTACCTGATGGAGGAGGAGCACTTGCCATTTACTGAAACACAACCAGGCATGCTACGTGTTATTGTAAGATGACGAAAAAAATTTCCATTGTGTATTACTGGACCTGAGAATCCACAAGGAGAAACTGAATCTGGCACCTTCGGCTAGAATGCATGCCCAGGGGTTAGCCAATTGCACATCCTTTTTGTAATGTGAGGCAACAAACACATTTGAAATACTGGCCAGAGTAGTAGTTGGTACATGTCTCCACAGTAGGTTTAAAACAAAAGCTTTGGTTTTAGAATCTGTTGCCTGCGTAGGGGGACAGAAGTGTGCAGACAAGAAGAGCACAAGTGATCTAAATCCTGAAGATATAAAATCATACTTTTGTAGGTGTATGTTTGTTAGTTTATTCACCAAATGGAGACAGGTTTGTGTGTGCATGGTGTAGGTTTACAGTAGGTTTCTCACAAGTTACTTTGTGGGTAGTTTCTTAGACAGCACATTGACCATGCATCACCCCCCGTGTCCCAAAGTGTAAAGAATTCTTGGAAACCCTTTTGGGCCAAAGAGGGGACCACTTCAATTCAGAACAGCCAATTTTATTGTAATAATTTGCTTGGCTTCATCTCCTGATTGTGCTGTTGTTGGTACTGGTAACTTCAATGTCTGGTGTGTGGGTGTTGCCAAAAAGTGTTTCATGTAGGTGGAAGGCGGAGTCCTTGAACTGAATGGAGCAATTTCTGTGTGATTAACTCTTTGTAAATTCAGTGCTGCCCAGTGAACTATCTTCCAGGCAGTGTTGGCTGATTGCAATTTTGGAGCAAACCCTTACCTGGTTTTGTGTTTTTGGGTCCAGGGTCTTGTGTGGCCTGCCTTCACCTCCTCACAATGTTACCATTCATCCTGCTTCAGATCTTCACCCTCTTCCTGTTGAACTTTTTCATTGTGCAGCTGGTGTGTATCCTTTGCAAAACTCCATCGCATCTTCACCTCTTCTTCCCTGTGTGGAGCTTTCATTGTGCAGCTGATGTGCATCCCTTGCTAATGTCAGGTATGTGAATCATGATTCATGGCTCCTGTTTTTTGTGCCAACCAAGAAATCACCCTTTTGTAGCCACCATGTCGTTCTTGGCTTTGATTTTGAACAAACCCCTTTTTTTAAATGTTGAACCCCACCTGTGGCAATAATCCTATCATCGTTGCATTGCATGCTTGGAAGCTGTGCGATTATTGTTGCTGCTTGCTGCTCTATGGTTTTGTCTCTTCTTCTTTTCCTTGTTTGGAGGGTTTTTCTGGCTTGGATTGAGGTTTTTCTTTTGAGCAAGGAACAAGACTTGCATTGATTGTTTTGTGTAGTGAAAATGGGCTCTTGGAGGAAAAACAGCTCTTATCTAAAAGATTAGTGACATTTGAGCAACAGAGGTTTCAGTGGGTGCAATCTAGCATTTGTTATCTCAGTACTTTTTTCTGTGATTTTTGGCTTCCATAATTGTAACTAATAGTTGACCACTGTTTGTAATACTTTTGGAGCTTTGATGAATCTATTAGATCTTCCTACTAGCTGCTTTCCACCTCCCTTCTGTGAGCCATCATCTACTTATTACTTTCACCCACTGTCTGTGGGGTTTCTCCTTAGGACTATAGAAGCAGAATAGTTTCACTCTATCAACCCTCCACATTTTAGACCCATCCTATGCGACTCTTCCATGTTCCAAATTTGTCTTGTGCTCGGGATCACGCATCAGGCTTGTCATGATGCCACACCTGAACGAATAATCCACAGTCCAGATGGGCATAAACATTTTGTACTCCTCCAATGCTAGATGTTGTCATTCTCTGATTTTGTTCTGCTTCAGCTACATTTGTTGTGTGTGAAGAGGGTTTGTTTGGTCCTTGCACTGTCTAGGCATGGGTTTTCTTCTTTGCCAACAGGCATGAGAATGCTTGTTGAGACAAAATGAACAGAACATGTACCCTTGAAAGCTTGTCATCATTCCTCGACTTTTACTATGCTCGCTTACAATTCCCAAATATTATTTTTGCAAGTTTCTGATTAAGTTGCAGATTTCAGGCATAGGCTTTCTCCCAATGAGGCCATTTGGATGGTCAGTTGATCAACCCCTCCTCCTTAGTGATAACAGCAACAATTTGTGGGGAACAACAGGTCCATTTCATGAGAAAGACTGTGTTGCTGTTGCTACTGTGTCAAATTTTGGATTCAGCATGTTTTGGTCATCTAAATTTCATGTACTTTGTAATTACGAACATAAACAATACGTATTTTGATAGATCATAGGTCTAATTTGGCTAGCATATTAGGTAGACATAGTGGTGGTAATTCTAGTTCAACATTCTAGAGAGGAGGGGACAAGTGCTTATGCACATGTACATGGACTACATATTATAGCCACTAACCCTAAACCTGGAGGACTTGCACTCACACTCAAAGAGATTGGACTCAATAGTGTGGAGTATCCAAATTCCATCACACAACTTTTCCATGTGTAGTCATGTTTTTTGTCAACCAATCTTTATTGATTTTAATGCATCATAAGGTTGAATGTGTAAGTGTTTTGTTTTGTCAAAACATGATAGAATAGTGTCATGTGATTTTGGGTTTTGTTTTGTTGCTTATAGAAGAACACATTCATGTGTTGGGTGCATTAGTTTAGTTATTTGGTTAGATCCCAATTAGTTTGTGATAAACCTAGTTAGCTTAGTTGTTTGGTTTTTTGTTTTGAATTGCTTCAAGTGTGAACATGGTTCAAGATATTTTATGGATAGGATATAATCTTAATTTGTGTGATTTCAAATCACCAAAACTCAACATTCTATTGTTGTATGCAAGTTTCTCTGTGTTTTGTGCTCATTGTTATTTTTTGCATTTTTGTGTGTGGAAGTGTTGGGCTTGGATTCTTGTTTTTATTACGAGTAGGTTTCAAGATATTTTCATGTTATGTTTTGTATGTGTGATGACAACAATAATTGTAAATGTAACCATAGTTCCCTATTTGATGATAGGGTAGTAATTATGACAAATGACAATGGACATTAATTTGTTGATGGCATTTGCAATGGCAATTGGATGAGCAATCTCCAAGGTAACATTTATATGTAATATTCTTTCACATTTGTTGGCATCTTGTTGACTAAGGTTATGTCAACTAGTTTGGTCATTGCAGTGGTTGAATATCTTTGTGTACTAGAATTCTTCTTTCCTTCCAACCTTTGACAATCATAAGATGTATGGATCAATATTTTTTTTTGGCAAATTTTCACATCACAATAACCATGTGTAGATGCTACTAAAGGGGTTTTTTAGATTTGTTTTTGCAAAATTCACCATAATTTGAGGGAAATGTTTTTATAGTTGCCATAAACATTCATAAAGGTCACAAGCACAAAGCAATATTTTGAAAAATATCTCCTTTCCTACCTCACTTGACAAATTTGAAAACAAAATCCCTAATATGTATGGATGTGTGAATTAGAAAACTCAAAACATGATAATAATGTGAAATCGTGTTTACTATATACAATGTGTTCAAGATGAGTGAAGTATGTTTTGAAATGCAATGAGCAAATGTAAATGCCTCCATTTTTATCATATCTTATTGTAACATCAACGATTGAAGTATGTGTGGTGATGTTAACTAACTTAATGTGCACATTCCATAATGCTCTTGATTACAATCTACTATAGCCTTTATTTTATCATGAACATGATCCAAATTAAGGTATGGGGTGGTATACTATGTCAATTTTCTTACAACTTTGTATGACATAATCTTTTAATGATGCATGTCATTTGTGTTATTATAACATTTGTTTCAACTTGCACCATTGTTTGTTACTTACGTGTTTATGGCATAAAATATACCTAGAGCTTGTGCATTCTATATAGTTTTTATTCATGTATGTTCTTGAACCTTTGCATAAATTGTCGTAACATAATGTCATAGAACATCTCAAGTGGTGACTATCTTGTGCCTACTCAAAATGTATGTTTTTGTGACTATAATACTAAGGCCATGGAATGATTATTTGTGTTATTGCTTGCAATTTTTGCAATTGGAAAAAACCAATTTACAATGATGTTGGTTTAGTTGTTATGTTTTACTCAAGACCTTGTCAAGCATGATACAAAATACTTTCAATTTATTGTGTTATCCAGAATGATGGTTCACACTTTGATTTGTCTAAACTTTTTTGGGTAGGTAACAATACAAGCACTAACTTGAAATTTTGACATTGGAAGACAATAAACAATTTCACTTTTCACAACATTTGTCTACAAAAAGTTGAATGAAAATGTTATAGTGAACAAAGTAAACTAACTACCCCATTAGCTTAGTTAGCTAAATACTTAGTAAGTATATGGCTTTATATTAGTTGAAGTAGATTAGTACTAGGCTACCTACCTACCTCACCTTATATGTACATATGTTATATAACCTAGCTACGTAACATTATATATACATTTTACCTAACATTCCTAGCCTAGTTACATAGCTTTACATATACATACCTTGTTTAGCCTAACTACATAGCCTTATACTATTTTACCTATACTAGCCTATAAGATAAAACCTTGTTTCATTCCATGAGCTAATAACTTTATCAAACTAAATGATCAAAAAGTTATGTGACAGATAACACCTTGAACAACTATGGCAGGGAAAATTGGGTTGGGCATGGTCCTTATTATGGGCAACTCATGCAACCAATATGTGGTTATAAGGTTATTGGAGGTGAGAGCAACAACTAGGTGTTGCATGGTCCATGTTGTGGACAATGCACACAACCAACCAAGGGTGGGGGGATAGTTGAAGGTGAAACAAACAACCAACACTTCTTTGATATGGTTAAAGTGTCAAATATGAATGAAAGACCAAGAATCCAAAAGTCCAAGCTGTTAAAATGTTTGACACAAATTAAGTCAAAATAATAGTTCTAAAAGGGTTTTAGAGTTGAAAACAAAAAAGCAAAGGAATAAGGGATTGACACTTCACAAAATGGAAGTAACAAATTAACACAAGAAAGTTGATGGTGCATGCAAAGGGAAAAACTAATGGGACAATACAATGCGAAACTTCACACCTTGGATCCTCAACATTGTTATTGTGAAGGTGCAAGACTAAGACATTCTGGATATTACATAATTGTGTGCATAATTTGACTATCTCCATCATGAACTACAATGGACAATGGTTTAGGAATTGTGTGTTGTGATTCATGAAAGGATAGCAATGTCAACTAAAGAGAAAACATGTGGAACAACCAACATGCCCATTTGGAATGGACAATCCATAATGGTAGAAGCTTCAACATTGGGATCAAAATGATACCCAAAAGAAGTACACGCAATTGATTAGTGCAGAAGGTGTAGCATGTAAGGTAAATACATATGAACATGGTTGAAAAACATTAATATAAGCAAAACTAGTAAGTCCTTAATCCACATTGAGTTTTATGTGTATTTGGATTCATCTTTCTAGGTGTATAAGAACAATAAATTAATGGAGGATTATATATAATAAGGTAGTTGTAAGACTAGATTCAATGGGGACAAATTGGAATTTGGTGAGTACACTATAACCATAACAAGGATTATTATATTCTTTAATAGGTGGTTGGTAATGAAATTATGAAGGAAGATTCCATAGAACCAAAGGCCAAGTAAACATAAATGGTATTACACAATTTAAGATTGAATTTGAAGTTATGTGGGGTTTTTATCATGTTAAGTCGTCCTCGCAAAAGACAATTGTGTGGAAAATGTATATTCTCGAAATCAACATTGGAATGTGTGGCATCAATTTATTTTGGGTTGTTATTTTCTCAAATTGTGTCAATTGAATCAAATTAAAGAGAAATGAAGGAACAATATAGCAAGATGTTAAAAAAACATGTGACACAAATGATTGGGGCATTAAACACTTGAATGCAACAATGTCAAAATGTTAATAACAAAATTGTTAGCACATCAAGTGACCCCATAGCATAGGCTAGAGTTTTTATTAAGGAATGTAGCCACATTAGCAGTAAAGGAGGTGCATGAAGCAATGTAAGGTAATTCCAACGTTTCCACCATGGTTTGAAAAGACAAACAATCCTTATTATTAACTAAAGGAAGGGAACGTAAACATGAAGGGGAAATAAGATTGGGGAAAACTTGAAGAATGGACTATAGGGCTCATAGTCACCTTGGCCTAATCCAATGGTTGTGTCTCAACAAAAGGGGGCAAGCCTACATATCTAGGATCCCTCACCACAATTTGAAATAGTTGTGTCCAAGATAAGAGGTAATGGAGGACATGTGAGGGATTTGTTGGTCATAAGACCAAAAGAGGTGAGGGGATGTGGGAGATGTTGTAGGTGACATAAGTATTATACATTAAAATACATGTGTTCTATGAATCAAGTATGCATCTACTTCGATTCTACACATGCCCGCAACAATGTTACCAATATGGCTCTTGCTTCTGGTCTATGAACATGCATGGTTTAATGATCATGTTATGTCTAATTCAACTTCCCTCTTATGTTTTTGTCAACATCTATACTAATGGACATCCCCACATTAGACTTCTTGCCCTTTGAAATTTTCAATGTGCTAAAATTGTTAGTCAACAAGGAAGTGGTTATTTGCATAAAGTTACACACAAATGTTTGAACTAGGTTTTTAGAAAAAAATTAGATGCATGTAAAGGTTGCACTAGTTATTTTGTACCTTGCAAGTGGCAACAAACACCTCAAAGTGCACATGTTTCACAAGGCATTGGATGAGGCTTGTTTGGGATTAAGTGGGTATAGACTAGTAGGAAGAAGACACACAACCTATCCTTTGATAAGGTGTACAAACACCTAGACTTATTATGGAGTTAACAAGGGGGTACATACCTTATAAAGGTGAGATATATGAAATCTATAATTGACAAGATGTGAATTTTTCATGTTGGTTATTGGGTGTGAACTTAAGAAAGGGTGCTTGGACATAAAAAACCTTGTGGATACATTTACCTTGGACATCAATCTTGCAAATTTTCTAAAAGATGTAGTTGAGTAAATGGGTTTTACCAATGTCAATAGTTTACTCTAGTCCATGACTTTATAGTTATGTTATGTTAATATATGTGGTGAATCAAGATGTGTGATTCTAGGAGCTAAATTTATTCCTCCAAAATATTGTTATTATATAATGCTAAGGTGCGACCAAGGTTTACACGGGTGTGTAATTGAAAATAGGGGACCTAATTCAATTGCTAAATCATGTGAATGAAATGGCTATTGTTTTAGGTACAATATCAAGAGTTTAGGGATTAGGGTGTATGCACCATGATATATAGGTTGGGGAGGGTTGATATAAGGTGCAACTTGGTGGGATTATGGAAGGCCATGGCAATACATGTCTATAGATGCCAAATAGGAATGATGATCCACTATAATTGAAGTTGAAAGATGTAGCAGGTAGCAACCTTGCATGGAAAGGAAAAGACATGCAAAAGGCCAAGTGAGTTCTTGTTGCACCATGTTTTTTGTAGATACCAAAGTGTTGTTTTGAAGATTGGACTATGGACATTTTGTGCACATTATAGTAAAGATTTTTTGACTTTTATGTAACAATTTGTGCATGTAGATGAACCCTTGGTTTTGGATGTAGCAAGGTTAGCAATATGACCTCTTTGTGCATATAAACATTTTAATCATTGTGCATCATCCAATTTTAGGAACTAAAGCTTAACTTTGATCTATGTAAGTTAATATGTGCCCAACCCCTTAATGTAGTTTAAAATTTAGATCAAGTAATAACCTTGGATAACTTGAAATTAATAGGTAACATTAACTTTCAAAACCTTCCACAAATCTTTGTGTGGTGCATGTAAAATAAACAATAATCGTAAAATCATCTAGATTAAACCAGTTTGACATGTGGTGGAAAAACATTAGTGGAAAATAACCAAATAAAAATAACATGTGGCATCACAAGGCACTACATATATCCTTCTTGTTTGATGGGTCCATTCCATATGTTCCATTTAGTTGGAAGTTTTTTACCATCAAAACAAACATGTCCCATTTGATGGGATCGTTGTGACCAATAGAATATACACACATCCCACTCAATTAAAGATGTATATCTTTTGTGCATTTTGCTTAGAATGTCACATTTGACTAATAGTAAAAAAATTGCTTTAGTCAATGAACAAGTAAAAAAACCGTTTCATTAAAAAACCCTTGCTTCCAACAAAAAGACCATTTTTTTGGTCAAAATAGATAGAACAATCAAGCTTGATGGCTTGAAAAGCCATGATTTCATGTAATTGATGATCTAAATTGATTACTCAATTCAATTGAATGAACTTCAATTATGGTTGTAAAGACCCATTAATATTGTTGAGATGGTTTAATTGAGTTGCTTGTTTTGAAAGTTAAGGATAGAATGGTTTAAACTTGGGTTTAGAAAGAAGATTCTAGAAGGTGAACATGTTTTTGAAATGATGATAGAGGAGATGATTAATTAATTAATTTGCAGGGTAGTTTGGAGGAAGTCATATAACAACTAAATGTTTAGTTCTAGAAAAATGTTCAAAGAGGTAGAAATGAGATCAATGTAATTAGGCATAAAAGTTTACAATGAATCTTCCATCCAAGTACTATAATGAACATTGTAATTGGATTGGACTATGCATGGTATTGGGATTGTGTGCACAAAAGTGGAAGGTAATGGTTAAATAGATCCACATTGTAAGGGGTGGCAATGCATCTAACCTTTACATTTTTGTTGTTATATTTTCAATTAAAAAATATTTTAAACAACTAGCTTTAATAAAAATATATTCTATTGCAAAATGGGATTGATGACAAAATGGTAAAGTTTTTGAAAATTACATCAAAATTGAAACAATAATATATTGGTTACAAATGTTCTTGAATAGAATGACACTTCTAATACTTGTGCCAAATCAAAAAAAAAAGTTGTAACAAAGAACCAAATTCGTTTCATACCCCCATTTGGTGAAATGGCTATAAGGCATCAATGTTCATGATAAAGATATCTTGTGTAATTAGACCAACTTGGAGTCTGTGGCAACATCATAGAATAGGAAGGTGTTTAAAATTTAGAACAATTCACCTCCTAATTATATAGGCTTTGATTGAGGCTTGTTTTGGGCCTTCTTCATTTGTCATGGATTTCACAATGTCCACATGTTTTCTTCTTTCCCTTTCTTAACTTGTCATTTCGATTTTGGTAGAGATGTTAGTAATTTAGTTTGAAAATGAACTCAATGTCATGCAAACAACAATGTGAAGGAGGGATAAAACCTTGGGAGACATATTTTGGCAATGGAGCTCTACAAGGATATTTTTGACAAGGTTTTTCTACCTTTGATTCATGTTGACATCTCTTGCACCAAGCAATCCTTTCAACATAGTCTTGATATAAACTTTATTTGAAAAGAATGCATCTAGTTTTGGACTATGAGTAAGTTGTGTTTGTTGAATAAGTCTTCCGATTTTATACCATAACACATCTAAAGGTAACACTAAATAAAAAGGTTATGAATCTCCTCATTCTCATTTTGTAGAGATTGAAATGCAAAAGGTACTTGAATAGTTCTTTTCTTTATATAGAGAGACTTCTTGTGAAAAGCATCATCAAATTCAATTTTGCTTCCATATTTTGCTTGCCAATTGAGGCCTTCGCTCAAGTTTTGGCATCATTAGACTCACCAATGTCTTCTCATAGGGAGAGACATGCATATGAATGTACTTGCATACATAAATGATGAGACACCTGCTTCCAATTCTTGAGTTGTGTTCCTTTGTTATTGGGGGTCCATGTGCCATTTTAACAATAAAACATGTTCTCTTGGTTTTCCCTACAACAATCCCTTCTGCCATCATAATTAGAGAATCTGCAATATCATTGTTTACACACAAACCAAACTTTAATCAGATCAAATACTTCTAAGCAATTCACATTATTTTTACTCTTCTTTCAAACTCAAGTACCTAAAAAACTTTAGGGTCAATTCCATACACAAGCATTGCACTTCTCACAAGCAAGCATTGCTTACCTACAATACTTGACTTACTGCAAATTCTATAAACATGGAGTCACTACAAATTAAAGCCCATTGCTTACCTACAATACTTGAGTTACTGGATGAGTCTTCAAAAAAAGTTTATCGTCAGTACGTGAAGAACCCAAACTTAGGTTCCATAATTTTCTTTCACAGTCCTGGTTCCGGTTCTGAAAAAAATGCAAGTTCTAGTGACTAGTTCTAAGGCTAGTTTAAGCCAAAGGGTGTCGGTTCAAGTCTGGTTCAAAAGAACCAAAACTCCAAATGTTTAACACTGCAAACATAGAGAATGTTTCAACAATGGTTCTCACTATCCAATTGCTCTTCCTTTCAACTACACTCAGACAATCATCAAGAATATGTTGATGGATACGTTCACTACACTCAGTCATAGCCAGGGATGCTTGTCCCACCTACACTCAATCCTTTCCACTTCCATCTGTTGCCTTAAAGTCCCATTGCAACTGATGAAAGGAGTCGATTGACATTTAGGGTCCTAAAAGTAGCACTAGTGGAGTCCATTAGGCTTTGCATTTGTTGATAGATTTAATGTCACAGGACTTTGACAAGTTTTCCATAGTTTCAGCAAAAATGTGTTTTCTTGAGTGTGATTGTCCTTCCTTTATACATTCTTTAAAGCAGTTGCACTAAACCCTGAACCCTAAGTCGTCAAACCTATGATCAGACTCTTGTGAATGGCGTGGACAACAAATCCCACAAAAGTTTTTCTAAAATTTGTGTTCTGACCTGCCATGAACTTCAAGAAATGGTCAATGCAACCACAAAAGGGACTTCCTGCATGTACCAGACATGCCTAATTTCTAAGAAAACTTGGCATTCTAAAAAAATCATATGCCTAATACATACTATAATGTATTCATTTCCTTGTAAAAAGTTTGATTCTCATCTTACATTTTGATGCCTAATTGCCTTTCCCCAACCTACCTATAACCATCATACTTACCACCTTTGTTCCAAGATGTGCAAGTGATCTTTTCCTAGCCTACCACCAGGAGTCATTCCACATGCTTTTCCAAAATCTTTTCAAGCAATCACCCTTTGACAAGCCAATTCTAGATTAAGGACTAGCAAAGGTTTTTGATGCCTCCCAAATGGTTGATAGTGCTTTATGGTCCTAAAAGAGATACTAGAAGGTTTCAAATAGGTTTTCACCAATGTCCCCACTGCCCACCAATGTCACTGCCCACAAAAAACAATTGCCAACTTGATCAGCATTTTAAGAGAACTTGAGGCCCAACAAAAGAGTGTACCCAAATCTCCACCACTAACCATCATATTCGTTCCAACATATGTTAGCTATGTCTTTGGTGTTTTCAAGGTTCCTCTTCCTCTCTTTCAACAGCTCAAACATAAACAGTTTGATACTTTTGGGCAATTGCAAATGTGTGAGCTGTTAGGAATTTTGGAAAGAACAACAACCAGCCTTACAATCATCCCATCTCTCATTTTGCAAGGTACTCCAGATCTTCAAGTGGGCAACATGCATACATCCTAGCAATAAAGTTCTTGGGATGAATTGTGAAATTCTAAAAACTTGTTCAAAACCATGTTCAATTTTAGACATTATTATGCCAACCCATGAAAGCTATACAAGTAATGTTTCACATACTTCTTGGATTAGAGACTAGAAATGTTCCACATACTTGGATCAGAGACCTTAATTTATTTGACTTAGTCATAAATTCAAAGTAAGTAGACCAGTAAAGAGCTGTGTACCTGTTATTTAGCAGCAAGATGTGCAGCATTTCTACAAGACATGCCACAGCAATTTCCACAAGCAGCCCCTGGATGCACAACAGGAAGACAGTTAAAATTTTGTGGCAGCATTGGATTGGACAAAGATGTTTGAGATTTTGCAAAAACCCATGTGTAACATTGCAATCAATTGGATTGTCCATTTTATCCATAGGAGCTGTGGCAGGGAAATCAAAACAAAGAAGAGGTCACCATACCTGAGCTTCTATTCATTGAAAAGGCATGATCACTTCATACATTTCCACCCATGCCTGTGATGCAGCAGAATGCATATCTTGCATCATCTCATGTTCCCTCTGTTTCTCATCTTTATTTTTCTCACTCTTTCACCTGGAAAGATATTATCAAAAATATATCTATGAGATTGCAGAGAAATCTGGACAAACCACACTACAAAGGCAACATAGCAATGACTGCAGCAATCATATAATCTGAGAGTTGCTCACAAAGTAGATGAAGTCAGTGGGTAGTCATGGCCTCTCATACACAAATAGCATTAAGAACAAGCTGCCATGACTACCCACTGACTTCATTGAGCTCCTGACCATGGCTGTAAATAAGTGTGTACAGAAATAATCCGCCAAAAACTTTGGGAAAGACATCAAATTCAAATCTACAAATCGCGTCCAACAGTTCATATAAAAATCACAAGCTGATGTCATATGAAAGTATGAATGGTTTTACCAGACAATCTTTCCAGAACTGCATTGAACTTGTGCAAAATCCTTGTGCAAGTCAAGACTGAGTTTAAACTGACTACAGAACTGAGCATTCTGTACCAAAACATGCTATTTTTCAATAGCATGGTGTCCTAATGATGAACTTATCATCAGATATCATCAACAGCAACAATTTCTTTAATAAATGGTCAGACATCAATCATCACTACATATTACACTTTCTGTGTGTCCAGAAAATGAATCTGAACAACCCATTTCTCATTTGCTTGCTTGCTTGCTTGCATGCATGCATCACTGTAATGGTTGTCACCTTAACTAGCAATAACTCTGTAACTCCTTCACAATACTGTAAGTACTTGTTCAACAATTGTGGATAACAGATCTGCCAAAAAAAAATAGACTACAAAATCGGCACACCTCATGAAAACAATGGCCAGCTGTTCTTCCATCATTGGATACTAACTGTAAGCAATGCTTTACAGACTGCATTTCATCTTCATGAGCATACAATGCAAGGTGCAAGGTGCATGGATCTATTTTGCAAGAGAATCACACAAACACGTTTGCAAAGAAAAATCACACAAACCATCTCTACAAGAAAATCACACAAACAGACATGTTTTCAAGGAAGAGGAGGATTGATGTATGGTCCATCAAACCTGTGTAGTTCATGCTCAGGATGTTGGAGCGTTTTTTACTGAGAGTTGGGTGAGAGAGAGCTCTTCTTCCTTTCTGTCAAGCAAGCCACTATAATCTTTGTGGTATCCATCAGAAGCAAGCAAGCCAGACATAATAATTTGTTGCTACAGATGCTGTTGCAAAACCTTCAGGAGAAAGCTTCAAGGTTTAGGGTTTGCCTCTGTGTTTTTGCTCTGGCTGGCTTGCTTGCTACACATTTACAATGGTATCCGTGAAAGCAGCGATGACTGTAGCAAGCAAATGTCTTTGCTGCACATCAGGACAATGAGCTCCAACCATGACTTCATGAAGAAGAAGAAGAAGACTGATGATGATGATGGTGCGGGATTTGCTCACCACAAGAAAAGCATGATGATGATGGTCGTCTCTCCATCGCTGTGTGGGCTGCTGCCTCGTACGTCTTGGTCATGAGTGATTGTTTTTCTCTGTCTCTCTACGCATCTAGCAAGTGGGCCTTTGTCGTACTAGGCATTGTCGTATTGTCCTCCCTCCCTCTGCAGTTGCGCGCTTAGATAGAAGACGACAAGAAGACAGTTCTAAGAGTAAAACCCTAGAATGGGTTTCGTCAGTTTGTCGCTTCCGGCTTCTTGGAGGGAGGAGGAGGGAATGTGGATCTGTTGCAACAACAGTGAAAGCAACACATTTTTGCAGTTTTGGGTTTTTGTGGATTCGATCGAAAGATTTGACCCATTTCCGATGCCGGTAGAGGGAGGGGAGCTAGGGTTTCGTCATTCCTGAGCTTGCGTTCGTCGACTGTCTTGTCTCGGTCCGTGAATGCAAGGGTCTTTTTTATCACCAAAGGATTTGGAGCTTTGAAGGTCCTAAAATCATGTCGTGGGTTGAGACAAGTAGTCGTCATCTGATCATCGATGGTCTAGTCCAAGAACAGATGGGGTTTCACTACTTTCCTCTTCGTCTTCTTCGCTCCTCCACCAGTCTGTTGTTGTTGTTGTGTGCTTGAGGTTCCTTTTCTGTTGAAAAGCTTTCTTTCACAGGTTTTGTCGCTCTCAAGCTGCTGCTGGATGCTGGTGATGGAGTCTGAGAAGCTTTGGGTCTGAGGACTCAATAGGACTTGCAGTTTGGTGCTCGAGAGGTTCACAAGAGCTTCCAACATGCGTGAATTTTACACATAATGGAGTTCTCAATAAGCAAGTGATTCCAGACTTGTTATAGTCCCAGGTTATTTTTCCACAACTATTTGGCAAGCTCTTGCAACAAAAGATTTTCATTTCCCAAAGAAGAAACCCTCTTTTGTCTTCTTCCCTCCTCTGTTAAAATCTTGGACAACCCCATATCTCTCTCTCTCTCTCTCTCTCTCTCTCTCTCTCTCTCTCTCTCTCTCTCTCTCCCCTTTTTCTCTATCTCTTCCTCTTCTGTGTTTTTTTGTTTCTTTTTTTTTTCCAGCACAGAAAAAAAAA